>ENA-OOYV01000770-OOYV01000770.1-human-gut-metagenome-genome-assembly--contig:-NODE-770-length-21463-cov-1.415592_pt1 | contig 21463 bp, 9 predicted proteins | sample MGYA00241704_ERZ501380 | MGnify/ENA primary metagenome ERZ501380 (study PRJEB25962, sample SAMEA2042984) | human gut metagenome | biome: human gut; feature: human-associated habitat; material: faeces...
ACACGATGCCGTCGGTACGCACCTGGGCATTGATATTGCTGGCCTTGGGCACTGAATTCGAGGTGGCCAGAGCCGGCGGCTGCAACACGATGGTGCCCTTGGCGGTTCCGGAGGCGTTGGCCACGGTGTAGGTAAGGGCGACGGGCTTCGTGGGCACCTGACGCGCGGTGATATAGACGCGCTTGTTGCTCACCACACCGGTTTTGATGCCGCTTTGCGCGTCCGCGGTGACGCTGGTCACCGACAGCACGCCGCCCATCGGGTCGACGTCGTTGGCAAGCGGCTCCACGATCGCGGTATTGTCCGCGCCGAGCAGCGCCACATCGTTCGCCGCGATTGGCTTGGCGGCGTCTCCGGCCACCGCCTGCACCTCCACACGAGCCAGACCGGTCGACGGAATGGAACCCTGCGTGATGGTGTACGGCACATAGTAGGTGCCGGGATTGGAGGCGGTGAACGTGATCGACATGTCGGTGGCGTTCATGGTGGTGGCCGCGCCGGACGGCGTCTCCACCGCGGTCAATTCGGCCGGTTCGACGGACGTGCCGTGCACGTACGGTTTGAGCGCGATGGTGGTGCGGGTGTCGGGCGTGGTCTGTTTGACCACGGGGTCGATGACCGCGCCCAGCGTGTTCGCCGGCTTCACGGAGAAGTAGATCATGCCGGTGCCGGTCTGCTGGCCGTCGGACACCGTGACCTCGATGCCCGCCCTGCCGGACGACATCGAACCGGCGTTGAAGACCAATTGTCCGTCGGCTCGCGTGGACACCGTCACCTGATCGGTGTTCTGCGGCGATGCCGACACCAAGGTCAGCGGATCGCCGTCGGGGTCGGAGAAGCTGCCCAACGCGTTCGCGGTGTACGAAGCACCCTGCTCCACGTCGATTTCCGGCGGAGTGTCGCTCTGCAGCGGCGCATGGTCGTCGCCGCCGGCCAGCGTGAGCGACACGGTGGCGCTGGACGTCTGCCCGCGCCCGTCGGAAATCTCATAGCTGAAGGACACGTTGCCCGCGGCGGCACCGGAGGCGTCGAGCTGCAGATACCGGCCGTCATAGACGGGGGAGACGGTGATGTTCGCGCCATCCGGAGCGCTCACCGACGTGATGCGCAGCACAGAACAGTCGGTCTGCTCGTCGTTGCGCAACACGTCGAGAATCTGCTGCGATCCCACGCGCGCGCCGAACGAATCGTCCACGGCCTTGATCTGCCCCGACTGCGCCGAACAGTTCTTGCTGAAATTGTGCTGGTTGTTGGCGCTGTCGTTGTTCTGCTGCTGTTGCTTCGACTGCTTGGTCTCCACCTTGTTCCACTGGATTTTGATGACCTTGGTGGACTCCTGCGGATTCCACACATTGCCGTTGACCACGTCGTTGAGCACCACCAGACGATGGTTGGTGCGGAACACGAGCTGCGAGGTGGGATTGACATCTTCCAACGAGGAAAACTGTGCGTCCTTGTCGTTCGCCGCGCACACCCTGATGTAATTGTTGGCCTTCTGCGCCCACGCGGCGAACACGCAGCCATTGGTGGACACCGGCTGCGCGGCATCGCCCTTGCCGGCATTCGGCAGCTGCGTGACCTTTTTACTACCCAAATCGACCATGGCGATGCCCCGCGGCGTGGAAACCGCCACCCAGCCAGTCTGCCTGCCATCCGTGGACGGCGCCTGCAACGTCGCCTGACCCTGCAGGCCGATATCCGCGCTGCCCTTCGGCCAGAACACCTTGCCGGCACCGGCTACGACCGGCGTCTTGCCGACCACGGTGAACGATTCGACATTCGTGGCGCCCTTGATCGTCGCATCCTTGCCGGGCGTTCCCTGAGGTCCGTCGACACTGAGCACCGCGCCGTCGGACGTGCGGTAGCCGTAGACGACACCGTCATGCGTCACCGCGATACGGCCACCCGACCCCAGCTTCATCTTCGGCGAATCGGTGGTCGGATTCATGGATTTCACATCATCGGCGGACCCGACCCACACATTGCCCGTCTTGACGTTGATGAACGCCGCGGTGTTGCCTCCGACGACGGTCCGCATATCCGATTTGATGGTGGTGTTGCCGCTTTCGCTGACGGTGGAGGCCTCGATGTTGCTGGCCTTCGTACCTTCGGAGATCACGGTGGAGCCATCATGCTGGGCCACGTCGAACCGGGCCGCAGTGGAGGCGACGCCCGCATCGGCGTCCCGGTTGCGCACGTTGAAACGGGCGGCCTTGCGGTCCTTGAGCGAAGTGACCCACACGGTGCCATCGTCGAGCTGCACGTGACGTTGCGTCACCGAACTGACGATGACGGCCCCGGCGACGATGCCCAGCAACAGCAGCAGCATGACGATCGGCGTGATCCACCGGCGACTGCCGGAAGGCAGCAGCTTGCGCAGCATCGACCCGAATCGCAACTGCCGTTCGTACGATTGCGCCGACTGGTTCTCGGCGTTCCTATGCTTGCTCATCGACTGGCTCTTCCCTGATTGTGCCCAAACTTTGCTTGACCGCGCATCCGACCGCATGCGCCTACCTGTTTGCCCGCATGCATGCCGGGCTGTATTGGTTCGTATCGGTTCATGTCACCCGCATCCGGCCGCAAACTCACGGCTTGGCCGCGCACGCGATCATGGGATTCTCGGACATCTGCCGGTCCGCGCGAACCAGACTCACCTGCACGCACGTCTGCGCGCCGTCGGCCGGATCGATTTCGATACTCGTCGACTCCGTGGTGGTGCCCTGCGCGTTCGGGTCGGTTCCCGAATCGCCGACCAGCGACCACGCGTACGAATCGCCATCCTTCGGCGAAGGATTGACCCATGTGAACCGCACTTTGCCGTCGGCGGTGTATTCGCCCGTAAGATCCTGCACGCTCGGCACACTGCCCGACGTGATCGCCGAATCGGGATCGTCCTCGGCATGGTTCTGGGCGCCATGGTTCTGCACCTGCACCTTGCTGTTGTCGGAGGACGCATCCATATTCGGCATGACGACGGTGACGAACGCCAACGCCATCACGACCACGGCGGCCGCCGCAGCAACCGTGACGGCCAACGGCTTCGCCCACCGGGCATGCTGTTTCGCAACCGGGGCGGACTGGTCGAATGCGGAAGTCTGCGCGTACATGTTCTGCGGATAATCCGGCACACCCTCGACGGTGGTCTGCACGGCACGGCCATACAAGGCCTGTTGCACGCGCTGCATGTCGCGCGCGAGCTCCAACGCGGAATAGTAACGATCCTCGGGCGTACGGCTCAAGGCCTTACGCAACACCCGTTCCACTTCGGCCGGCACGTCGGGACGGTTGAGCTTGGGCAGCGGATTGTTGAGAATGACGGACTTGAGCCGTTCGGCCCGCACCTGCCGTTGGGAATCGCCCAGCACATCGGCGTAGAAATACTCGTACGGCGATTGGCCGATCAGCATGGCGAACAGCGTGGCGCCAAGCGAATAGATATCGGACGATTCATTGCCGCCACCGCCTTGGGCAAGCACCTCCGGCGCGGCCCACGCGATGGTGAAGCCGACACCCGGACGCCCATAGACGGACCCGGCGATGCCGAAATCGGCGAGCATGGGCATATTGTGCGCGTTGATGAGAATATTGCTGGGCTTGATGTCTCGATGGATGATGCCTTTGCGATGCGCGGTGAACAGCGCGCTCGCCAGATCGATACCGACGGTGAGCATCTGGTCGGCGGTGAGACGGCCATGCTCGAGGAACGTCTTGTAATTGCCGCCCGGAGCGTATTCGAACACGGTGTAGCCGCGCCCGTTGACGGTCACGCCGTTCTCATAGACGGAAAGAATGTAGGGGTGTGTGGAGATCTGCCCCATGAAATTCGCTTCGGAACGGAAGCGGACCGCGGCACGTGGGTCGAGCGTGTTCTTGCTGATTTTGATGGCCACCTGACGGGCCGGGGAAAGCTGCTGGTACAGGTACACGTCGGCTTCGGAACCGGAGCCCAGCCGTTTGATCAGTGTGTAGCCGGGAATCTGAGGGGGAATGCTCCTTGAGGCTTCCATGCTTCCTCTTTCCTGTAGTTCCTGCCCGGTTCCGTGCGTTGCGTCTATGCTTCGACCGTACTCGTCGTCATGGGCAGGCCGTCTGTTCGCTGTTGAACCTTCCCGGGCTGCGCCGCTAGTCAATCTTATTGGTGGCGGTGTCCGAAAAACTTTGTAGAGGGTATCGATGTCCATATATAAAGATGGCGGTGTCCACGATGACGTTTTCAGGACGGCTTCGGACGATGATATGCGATTCGTGGCCGGACCGTTCGGCTAAGCTGGGGAGACATGATGGATGTGGACGATCTCGATGGCGCGACATTGGTTGCGGGGGCACCCCGCAGCGGCAAGACCCGGTTCGCGCTGGACATGCTGGTCGCCGCGATGAAGCGGCATGGCGACGCGTGCGCCGTGATGACGGTCTCCGGCAGACAGGTGGCCGACCGGCTCGGCGACACCGTGATCCGCGAACTGTCCGCGATCTCGCAGGCACGCCCCGTCACCACCCTGCCAGCCGTCGCGTTCCGCATCATGACCGCCGTGCGATCGCATGCCGGACAACCCCTGCCGAAACTGCTCAACGGGGCCGAACAGGACGTGGTCATCCGCCGCGTGCTCGCCAAGCATGCCGAACATGCCGAGCACGGCGACGAATGCTCCACCTGCGCGCTATTGCGCACCTACTTCGTGGTCGCCGACTGGTCGGGCATGGTGGTGGACGACGCCACCGACGCCTTCGCCAACCAGCTGCGCGACATGCTTGCCCGCATGAACGAGATCGGCGCGAAACCGGAACTCGAAGACATGCTGATCGCCCGCGCTGCCGACGAGCACGGCACGCTCGACGAACGACGCGAACGACTGCGCGTGCAATGGCGGCTCGCCTTCGCGCTGCGCGCCGAATACAACCAGGCCATCAACGAGGCATATCCGGACCAATACCGTCTCGACGCCTCGCAGCTCATGATCGACGCCGCGGCCGCCGTGAACGAAGCCGAAACGTCCGACCTGCCGAAACTCGTCATCGTCGACGATTTCCAGGACGCCACACTCGCCGGCTTCGACTTTCTCACCGCATTGCGCAACCGTGGCGTGCGACTGCTGCTCGTCGGCAACCCCGACGAGGCGGTGCAGACGTTCCGCGGATCGTACCCTGAATATTTGTTCAACATGGCGCAATCGCGATTGGGCGCGCGACTGGTACGGCTGGAACCGTCCCATATGGCCGAAGGCACGGACCTGGCCGCGGTGGCGAGCCGCGTGAGCCTGACCATCGCCAGCACGGAATCGACCGACGACGCGCTGGCGAACCGCCCCGGCAAAATGCCGTCCATCGCCATACCGGAGACGCACGACGGCAGTCTTGAAGCCGCGATGTACCGTTCCACCGTCGAAGAACTCGACGACGTGGTGTGGAAAATCAAAACCGAACATCTCGAACACGGCCGCGACTGGAACGACATGGCCGTGATCGCCCACGACAACGCCACCGTGCGCACGTTCGGCGAACGGCTACGCGCCGACGGCGTGCCCGTACGCTATTCGAGCGTGACCCGCCCCCTCAAGGACGAACCGTTCGTGCAGGGCCTGTTCTCCATGATCGAACTGGCCGAACTGAAACGGCAAGGCATCGCCACCTCGTCCATGAACCTCGACACGGCCGGCGCATACGTGCGCTCACGCGTCGCATCAATCATGAACTCGCCGCTGATCACCACCCCCGGCGAACGTCCGGCTCGGCTGTGCGTGGTCGAATCGGCGATGAACGCGCTCGGCTCGCTGGCCACGGTTTTGCATGACGATACAGCCGATCCGACCACGTCCGACACGTCCGGACGCGCGCTGCTGCCACAGCTGATCGACGATTGGAACGATTACGTCGAAACCTTCCACACCGCACGCGTGGCGGCATCGGCGTCGGACACGGAAAACGCTGCCGACATGGGCCTGCCGGCAATCGACACCGACGACCGGCTGATGACGGGAGAGCGTGCCGCTGAGGACGCGGACGAACCATCCTTCGGCATGAACGCGCTGTACATCCTGCTATTGGAAGGCGACACCGACCGCGTGCTCGACGCGATCGCCTCCGTACTGGGCCGCAAAGACCCCCAAGCGCAAGCCTTCGCACGCCTGTGGAAAACGCTTGACGATACCCTGCGGTCGGAGGCACGCCTGACATCCCACGAACCGCAATACATGCTCGACTGTGCATGGCAGGCGTTCGGCAAAGCCGAAATCTGGCAGAAAACGGCGTTGCGCAACAACGCCGAAGGCCGCGCGGCCAACGACCGGCTCGACACCGCGATGCGCCTGTTCAGCTACGCGTCCGGCGGCGAATCGAACGGCGTGACGGCAGCGCACACCATCGACGCGTTCATCGAACAGGTCCGCGCGCTCGCCATCGAAGCCGACTCCCTGGCGCACACCGCGCCGATCGATCAGGCCGTGACGCTCACCACGCCCGCCGGAGCTGCCGGAAAACATTGGAAACTAGTATTCATGCCTGCGTTCCAACAAGGCCAATGGCCGAACCTCGCGCCGCGCAACACCCTGTTCGGCGGGGAGGAGCTCGCCGACATCATGCTGCATGGACGACTGTCCGACGACATCGTCACCTCCGCAGGCCGCGAAAACGCGCAGCTCGCCGCGGTGCTCGCCTCCGAACAGAAAAGCCTCCTTGTGGCGCTCACCCGCGCCGATGAGCGCGTGACGGTAAGCGCGGTCCTCAACGAAGACCATGTGCCGTCCGACTTCCTCTACGGCTACCTGCCGGAATGGTTCGACCGCGACCGGGATGCCGATGCGGAAACACGCGTGTACACGGCGGTCGGCGAGGCCGGCGAATACGCGGGACTGGAGGCCGACCCGCGTGGCCTGGTCGCCGCCGCGCGAAGCGTGCTGGCCCATGCGCCGGCCGATTCCCCCCAAGCGCGCGATGCCGCGCAAGCCTTGGCGTTGTTGGCATCGCATGGCATCGCCGCCGCGAATCCCGACAATTGGGCGTTCCTTACGGAACATGCGGGAGCCGACGATATGACGGAAATCGACGGCAAGATGGAATCTGACGGAAAAACGGAGCATGCCGACAAGGCGAAGCTTATCGAACAACCGGAATCCATCGAAAAAACGGACGGCCAATCCGACGTGGTCACCCTTTCTCCATCCGCCGTGGACAGTTTGTGGGCGTGCCCGGTGTGCTGGATGCTGGAGAACCGTTTCGCCGGCCCACGCATGGGCAGCGCGGCCACCAGCTTCGGCTCGCTCATCCACGCCGTCGCGCAACAGGCCACCGAAGCCGGCCTCGACCTGCCCCAAAACCACACCGCGGTAAGCGACGAGGACAACATCGACGAAATCACCCAATGGATGATCAGCCGATACAAGACCCTACGTGGCGACCTCAACGCCATCGACGATCCCGAGGAACGGTACAAGGCGCTCGGCAAGGACGCGAAAGCATCGGTCGCATTGCGCAACATCGCCACATATTTCGTCAAGTCGAACCGTACGGGATACCCGTCGAACAACACCGAAACCATCACCGTGGGAACATTGGACCATGCCGAAGCGGAACGGCAGTTCGCCGCGCGATTCGACTTCGACGACATCCTCGACGCCTACAACGCCATCGACGGCAACGCTCCGATCTCCCGCGACGAACTCATCGCCATCATGGGCGCGCTCGTCGACGGCTGGCCGGAAACCGGCATGAGCGACCGGCTCACCGTACGCCTGTCGGGCAGAATCGACCGTCTTGAACACCGCCGTACCGCAGACGGCCGCGAACAGGTACGGCTGATCGACTACAAAACCGGCAAAGTGCCGAACGGACGCTCCCTGTTCAGCGACCTGCAGCTCGTCTGCTACCAGCTGGGCCTCGCATTCCCGGAACACGGCGGAAAACGCGGCGCGCAGGCGATCGCAGCCATGCCGGACATCACCCAAAGCGCCCTGTTCCACGTCATGGAATACGCGGCACCCGCGCCACGCAAAGGGCAAGGCGACGAAGCGTACCACCAGCAGGCGCTGTTCGCCGGCGGAAGCATCAACGCGGGCGATTTCATACCCCGCAAATACGTGCCCAAAATGGCCAGCGTCTTCACCAGCGGCCTCGACGACGTCGAACGGCCGGCGCAGGTCAGCGAAGAACATTGGAAGCAACTTCTGGAATCGCGGTCGAAGATGACGGTATGGTCGCTGACCATGATCTCCCGCGTCTTCTATGCGGCCGCGGCGAGCCGGGCCACCCGCATCACCGCGCGTCCGACCACGGAACACGTCGGATACTGCAGAACGTACGGCAGTGGGGTCTGCCCGGCCTGCCAAGGCGAGCAGAACACCGTATTCGAAAGGACCGTGGCATGAACGGGAGTAACGGTATGAACGGAAGCATGTCAACGAACGGGGCCACAGCAAAGGGCGATGCGATGGGCACTGTGCCGGCCGCCACGCCGAAATTCACCGACAGTCCGGAACAGGCCGCCGTCATCCAAGCCCCCTCATACGAGGACGTGGTCGTGGTGGCGGGCGCCGGCTCCGGCAAAACCTACACCATGACCCGCCGCATCATCACCCTCATCGACCAGGGCATCAGTCCCGAGAAGATTCTGGGCCTGACCTTCACACGCAAAGCCGCCTCCGAACTGCTTTCGCGCGTCTCCGCTGCCGTGACACGCAACCAAGCCGGACGCGGTACACGCGTCGCCTTCCTCAAACCGGAAGTCTCCACCTATGACGCGTTCTTCCAAACCATCGTGCGCCAATACGGCCTGCTCGTCGGCTTCGACCAAAACACGCAGCCATTGAGCGAAGCCGGAGCGCTGCAGCTCATCCACACCGTGCTCGACAAGCACATGGACCAGCTCATGGCCTTCGACCAAGGCGGCGACGAACTCGGCAAATTCTCCACCATCGCCGGCAACGTGTTCACCCTATCCAACGCCATCGCAGGAGCCATGATCGGCAGCGACTGCACCAGCTTCGACGAAGCCGTGGAACGCGTGCGCGCATGGGATAAGGCGTTCGTGGCGCAAGTGGCCAAAGCGCTTGAAGACGAGGACGTTCCCGATGGCGAGCCGAAAGTGGGCAAGGCTCCGAAACAGAAGAAAAAGGAATCCGACACCGCCTTCGAAGCGCGCAAACGCGAATACCGCGCCCAATGCCACCAACTGTGCGTCCACAACACCGCGAAGTTGGCCGGCACGGCCCGCAAACGCGACCTGCTACTCGACCTCGTGGCCGACTACCACGCCGAAAAACGCGCCCTCAACATGGCCGAATTCAGCGACTTCACCATCGCCGCATTCCAACTCGTCACCCGATTCCCCTCCATCGGAGCCACCTACCGCAAACGCTACACGCACGTGCTGCTTGACGAATACCAAGACACCTCCACCACGCAGGCGGCCCTCCTGACCGCACTGTTCCACGCCGATTCCACCCATCGCAGCGCGGTGAACGCCGTCGGCGACCCCTTCCAATCGATCTACGCATGGCGAGGAGCCAGCCCAGGCGCATTCCGCATGCTGCAACACGACTTCGGCCACGACGCCACCGACAAGCCCTACACGCTGACCGTCACCCGACGTAACTCGCGCATGGTGCTCGAAGCGGCCAACAATCTGACGAAACCATTGCGCCTGCCCGCCAGACGTCGCGGCAGCTCGCTTATGCGCGAAGTGGACGTGCCCCCGCTCGCCAATATCGACAACGCCCCCGAAGGTACGCTCGGCGTGCTCGGCTACGCCACATTCGGCCAGGAAATCGACGCCATCGTACGCTTCGCCAAACAAGCGATCGCACTGCACACGCCAACCGAAAACGAGCTCGCCGACGGAGCCAAAGACAACCGTCCGCACGTGGCGCTCCTGTTCCGCTCCAAAACGCAGATGCCAGCCTACGAGGACGCACTGGAACAAGCCGGCCTCACCACACTCGTCGTCGGCCAGGCCGCACTCCTGGAACGTCCCGAAATCAAAGACATCCTCGCCCTGCTGCACGTCGTATGCGACCACACCGACAGCGCCGCGCTCATGCGGCTGCTCGCCACACCACGATTCGGCCTGTCCGCCGACGATCTGCAGGCGCTCGCCGGCATCGCCGAACGGCTCAACACCGCGCAACGCTACCGCGCGCTCGTGTCGGCCGGCATCGTGGAGGCGGATGCGAATCCGTCCGACGCCGACATCCGCGCCACCGTGCGCGCCTACCGCGACCAAGTGCCCAACGCCGTCTTCCTGATCGACGTGCTGCTGCGCGGCGATCTGCGGCACCTCGTCGACGGCGTATTGAGCCGTACGGGAGCCGCGAGCGTCATCCACGCCGGTCGCGTCATCCAACAGGTGCAGCGCACGGCCGGCCATCCGTTGCCGGAAGTGGTACGCACGGCCATCACCGCGCTCGGACTGGACATCGACCTGCTGCTCGCCGAACGGATGCGGCATCCGGATGCCGGCAATCGTGTCACATCGCATGCCGCTTCGTCACTCGACGCGATGTTGTCTCTGGTGGACACCTACTTGCAGGAAATCGCCGCGCAGGGCACGCCAAGCCTGCGCGCGTTCATCTCGTGGGTGGATTCGCTGCGTGACGCGTCCGACGACAACGCCACCGCACCAGATACCCCCGTCGATGTGGTGCTCATGACCGTGCACCAGTCGAAAGGCCTGGAATGGGACGCCGTGGCCGTGGTCGGCATGCGCGACGGCACCTTCCCGTCCAGTCAAGGCGACCGCCTGAGCGTCAAAACGGACGAAGACCATCCGGGCGGTCGGCGCGACGGCGTATGGGAGCCGCCGGAATACTTCGAAAAAGCCCACACTTGGCTGGAAGACCCGTCCGCGGTGCCGGTTCCGGTGCGCGCCGACGCGGATATCCTGCCACGATTCCCGCACGACGCGCCCATCGGGGGCAATCCCGTGGAATCGCTCGACGGATTGGACGATGCGGAAGTGATCGACGACGAGGTGTTCGGCACCTTGCGAACCATGGCCGTCGACGATATGGAAGGAATGGATCCGGCAAGCCTGTACCTGACGCAACAGGAGGAATACGGCCGCCGACTGCACGCCGACGAACGCCGTCTCGCCTACGTGGCGTTGACGCGCGCCCGCTACGAGGCGCTGCTCGTATACAGCGGATGCAACGAGACGAGCCGCGACTCCCGCCTGGCGGAGGGAAAGAAAAGCGCCGCGCCGTCGAATTTCTGGCTGGAGACGCGCGATTCGATGAACGGAATCGTCACCGCGGTACGCGAACCGGACAACCTGTCCGACGATGTGGACGGCTCCCCGCACACGCTGGGACTTGACCTGCCCGACGGCTATTTCGTAGGCGAACACGCCCGCGATTTCGAGAATGCCGTGGTGGGCGATGCGTGGAACACGCCGCTCGAACCGGTCTCGGACGACCATACTTTGCCTTGGCCGTGCGATCTGAGCGCCGATGTCGCCGACAAGCTGCGTGCCGCGGCCGAACAGGTACGTGCCGTCGAATCCGACGAACCGAATATCGCTGAATCCACGGGAACGCAGGGCGACGTTGCCGATGAATCCGCCACGCCATCGCCGGAAACCGGAAACTCACTGCTGCGTCTCGCCAAACTGCTCGTCGCCGACGAACATCTCATGCCGGAACCGGACGCGGCTGACGCAGGCGAATCGCAGGACGCCTTCGACGAGGCCGTGCGTGCCAAAGGCGAACGTATCCTTGCTGCCGGCCGCCAAAACGTCACCTCGCTGCAAGCGCGCGCCGGCTCCATGGGCGAGCGTGACTCCCGCGCCTACTGGCGTGGTCTGGTCCGTCCGATTCCGCACGTCGCCTCGCCGGCGGCACAGCTCGGCACGCGGTTCCACGCATGGGCTGAGCGTTTCATCATGGCGGATGCGGACGTCGACGGCATCGGCGGTACGGAAGGTGCTGCCGGCATGGCCGCGCAGTCGCGTGCGGAACTGATCGCATTGATAGGTGATACGCAAGTCGACGCGGACAACGGCGGCGTGCAATCGCAGGACGCACCATCGCAGGACGCCCAATTGCGAGACGAACGGAAACTGGCCGCTTGGCAGCGTTGTCTCGTCGCCTCGCCGTGGGCAAAACGACGTCCAGCATGGGCGGAACGCCAGCTCGTCGTCGACATGCCCCAGCTCGGCACCATCGTCAACGGCAAACTCGACGCGGTGTTCTTCGGCGGTCTCGACGAAACGGACGAGACGAAACGCTACACCGTGGTCGATTGGAAAACCGGCGTAAAACCACGCAAACCGGACGAAATCAAGGAGAAGCTCGCACAGCTCGACCTGTACCGCCTGCTGCTCGCGGCGATGGAAGGGGTTCCGTTGGATGCAATCGACGCCTGTCTCTACTATGTGAGTGAGCCTCACGAGGCCGATCGGGAGCTTGACGCCCTCGACAAAACAGAAGAAGAGATCCTTGCCGAGTTGAGCTACGGAATTCCGCAGCAATCCGACAACGACTAGTGCCGGTGCGCAATGGCTCCTTGACCGAAGAAAGCGGGGGAGCGGCGCTTTCCGGCCTGCCTGCGGGAGAAACCGCTATGCAGGCAGCGTTGTGGAGGAACGCCGCTACCCTCGTGCAGCATGTGTGGGCGGGCGCACATGCCGGACGCAACGACAGTTAAGGAGTGTTTGATATGGCTGCGAACAGCGCAACCGCAATCCCGAACGCCGGCATGGGTGCCGGAACAAACAACGCATCGGCAATCGTCTTCCGTCCCATCGTCTGGGGCGATCTGGACGCGGTGGTCGACCTGTTCGACCGTACCTGGCCGCAGGATGTGGACAAGGTCGGCGCGGACATGTCGCGGCTGATCTCCCGATATTTCGTGCTGCACTACCTGCTGCCGACCACGTTCGCCAACGGCGCGTTCGCCGCCGACGGCACACTCGCGGGCGTCACGTTCATCCGCGTCGCCGGCGAGGCGCCGCAGCTCGACGAAATCGAAGTCGGCGAGGAAATGAAGGCCTTGGAACGCCGCATCGACGCCGATCCGGAGGCCGCCAAGCATATGGCGGCGCTGAAATCCGGCTTCTCGGTGGAACTCGATCTGGAACGCGAAGGGCGCGCCAACGAAACCACCATGGGCGAGCTGGAACTGTTCATCGTCAACCCCGACGTGCGCGGCCACGGTGTGGGCGGGCAGCTTTGGAGACGCATGCAGGAGCATTTCGCCGCATGGGACGTGCCCGCGTTCTACCTGCACACCGATTCCGACTGCGACGTGAGCTTCTACGACCACAAGGGGTTGGACTGCATCGCGCACCGCACGGCAAGCGAGACGGTCGCCCGGCTCGGCGGCAGCGCCGACGGTGCCGCCACTGTTCGACGACATGTTCATCTACCGGGGAAAGGTGACGGCGTGACGAGCGCGAAACCGCAATCGCAATCGCACGAACCGCACGAATCGCAGAAAACGCAATCGCCATACGCGCAGCTTTTCCGCATTCCCGGCACGAAGGCGTTCTGCGTGTCCGGAGCCATCGCGCGACTGCCGATGTCCATGATGGGCCTCGGTATCGTGCTCGCGCTCAACCACATGTACGACAATTGGACGATCGCCGGCGTGATGAGCGCCGCGTACGTGCTCGCCACCGCCGCGGTCACGCCGCTGTACGCGCGCCTGTTCGACCGGTTCGGCCAGCGCAAGGTCGGTCCGGTGATCCTGACGGTGCAGGTCATCGTCATGCTGGGCTTCGCGTTCGCCGCACTGATGCGCGTGCCGATTCCGCTGCTGTTCGTGCTTGCCGTGGTCATGGGCATGACGCAGTTCTCGTTCGGCGCGCTCGTACGCACCCGTTGGGCGTACGTGCTCGACCGCGCCGACAAGGAGGACCTGCTCAACACCGCGTATGCGCTCGAATCCGCCATCGACGAGATCGTGTTCATCTTCGGGCCGATTCTGGCGGCTTTCCTGGCCGCGTCCGTGCATCCCGTATCACAGCTGTTCGTGCCGACCCTCGCCTGCGCGTTCGGCGGTGCCGTGTTCTTCGCATTGCGTGACACTCAACCGCCGGTATTGCGCGAAATCACGGTCGTCGCGGCCGGTACGGACGATGCTGACGTGCGATTGGCGGCCGGCGGTGCCGCTGGTGCCGCGGTTTCCGCGGACCGTTTCGATTTGGATCGGCTCAAGACGGGCGATCGCGACCGCAGGAAACGCAACGTGCTCACCTATGCGGGTGTGCTGCCGCTCCTCGCCGTGTTCATCGTGTTCAACATGGCGTTCACCGCGTTCGACACGTCCATGACCGCCGTCATGAAATCGCTGCACCTCGACTCCGTGCTCGGCGTGCAGCTGGCCATGCTGGCCGTCGGCTCCTGCATGGGCGCGCTGGTCTTCGGCTCGCGCGAGCTCAAAGGCTCCCGCTGGCGTCACATGATCATGTTCCTCGCCTTGATGACCGTCGGCTTCGTGGTGATCCACCTGTGCCAGGGCAACCTGATCGTGATGGGACTGGTGGAGATCCTCACCGGCCTGACCATTTCGCCGGTATTCGCCTCCGGCAACCTCCTCGTCAAGGAGACCGTGCCCGAGGAATCGCTCACCGAAGGCCTGTCCTGGGTGAGCACCGCCGGCACGATGGGCGCGTCGTTCGGCTCCATGATCACCGGCATCGTGCTCGACCATTTCGATCCGGGCGTGGGATTGAGCCTGCCCGCCGTGTTCGTGGGCTGTTCGATTCCGTTCGCGCTGATCGGCTGGCTGCTGGTGCGCCGCCGCGGCTGACCGACGTTCGATCGTCAAGCGTCATAGCCGCCTGCCTCCGCGTCGAAGCGTCTCTTTAGATTCATAAGTGGAACACGTTATGGACGCGGACACGCGATTTCGAACACATGCGCACGGCAAACGTACGACATGCGCAACATGCGCGTCCGCGAAAACATCAAGGAGCTGCAATGATCAAGGTTTCCGTAGTCGGCGCCAAAGGCCGTATGGGCTCGCATGTGGTCGACGCCGTCGATTCCGCCGCCGACACCGAACTCGCGCTCGCGCTCGACGCAGGTGACGACCTGACCGCCATCACCCCCGAAAACACCGACGTCGTGGTGGAGTTCACCGTGCCGAGCGTGTCGCTGGGCAATGTGCTCGCCCTCGTCAAGCAGGGCGTCGACGTGGTGGTCGGCACCACCGGCTGGACCGAAGAGAAGCTCGACCAGGTGCGCGCCGCGCTCGCCGCGGCCCCGCGTGAGGGCCAGAGCGTGTTCATCGCGCCGAACTTCGCCATTTCCGCGGTGCTCGCCGACCATTTCGCAAAGGTCGCGGCGCCGTATTTCGAATCCGCGGAAGTCATCGAACTGCACCACCCGACCAAGGTGGACGCTCCGTCCGGCACCGCTTTCCACACTGCGCAGGGCATCGCCGAAGCGCGCAAGGCGGCCGGCTTGGGTCCGGTTCCGGACGCCACCGAAACCGATGGCGGCTCCCGCGGCCAGGTGGTGGACGGCATCCACGTGCACGCCGTGCGTCTGCGTGGCCTCAACGCCCATGAGGAGGTGCTGTTTGGCAACTCCGGCGAACAGCTGACCATCCGCGCCGACAGCTTCGACCGCATCTCCTTCATGCCGGGCGTGCTGCTGGCCGTGCGCAAGGTCTCCACCGGAACCTACCCGGGTCTGACCGTCGGCCTCGACCACTTCCTCGACCTGTAATCGTAATTCTTTTTTCAAACTGCCGACGGGTGCATGTGTCTCCCGTCGGCAGTTTTTTTATGGCGGATCTGTTCCGATTATTTGGCAAGGCGTGCGATGGCGGCGCTGACTTCCGCCAGCTTTTCGTCGGCGACGGTACCGCCCTCCGCCGCGGCTTTGGCGACGCAATGGTGCAGATGGTCGTCGAGCAGCAGTAGCGCCACCGACTTCAGCGCGCTGTCCGCTGCGGAAATCTGCGTCAGAATGTCGATGCAGTATTCGCCGTTTTCCGTCATCTGCCGAATGCCGCGCACCTGCCCTTCGATGCGATTCAATCGTGCGATGATCCTCTTCTGGTCGCTTGCGTACCCATGTTGTGTGGCGTTCATATCGTCCTCCTCGCTGCGCTGAAAATTTTATCTACGGCTGAAGTTTGCTCGTCCTTCTTGCCAATATACCCTATAGGGGTATATTGTGATGGTGTTTGCCGAAATCGAAAGCCAATTACGGACGGAAGGCGGCTGGAATATGCACATCGCAATCGCGCTTATTATGGCGCTGCTCGTCACGGCGGGCGTGCTGTGGTTCTTCTTCGCACCGCGCAAAGCATATCGTGCGCCGTTGCGCGACGGCGTGCAGGAAGCGGTCGTCGAAGTCAAAGGCGGGTATAACCCAGCCGTCATCGAAGCCGAAGCGGGCATGCCGTTGCGGCTGATCTTCGATCGCAAGGAAGACGGCGAATGCTCGTCGCATGTCGTGTTCTCCGATTTCGGGGTCGATCTTGCGTTGCCCGCCTTCCGCACGACCACGCTGACGCTTCATCTCGACCAGCCGGGCGAGTATCCCTTCGCATGCGGTATGAACATGCTGCACGGCACGTTGCGCATACTGCCGGGAAAGCATGCAAGTGTCGGTGCCGCCGCCGGTTCCGCGGTTGGTTCCGTCGGCGCCAGTATGTCCGATTCCGGCAATTCGGACATTCGCGCGACTGCTGACGGTGCCCACGCATCCGGTTCCGCGGAAACAGGCGTGCAATGCGCGCAAAAAGGCGCCGTCCAAACGTCCGGTTCGGGTGATTCGGGCAAATCGCGCGGATTGGAATCGGAAATTCGCGCCCTCATCACCCGTCTTATCGTGGCGGCCGTCTGCACGATTCCGGTATTCGGCTCCACCATGCTCATGCTGTATCCGATGCCGAACTGGCTGCAGTTCCTGCTGATGCTGCCAATCGTCGGCTATGCGGCATTGCCGATTTTCCGCAGCGGTTTCGCCGCGATCGCCCACCGTTCGCCGGAGATGAACGCGCTCGTCAGCCTCGGCGCGCTGGCCGCATTCGCCTACTCCTGCGTGGTCACCTTCGCACCGAACGTCCTGCCCGAGAACGCGCGCGAACCGTATTTCGAAGCGGTCGGTGTGGTCGTCACGCTTATGCTTGTCGGCCAGCTGCTCGAAGCGCGCGCCCGCAAAGGCACCGGTGAAGCCATGCGCGCATTGGCGGGTCTGCAACCGAAAACCGCCCGCGTGGTGCGAGACGGCAAGGAAACCAGCATCGCCATCGATGACGTGCGCGTCGGCGACATCATCGCCATCCGCCCCGGCGAGCAGCTGCCGGTCGACGGCATCGTCATATCCGGCAGCTCCACCGTGGACGAATCGATGATCACCGGCGAAGCCATGCCGGTCGCCAAAACCGAGGGCAGCGAAGTGACGGGTGCCACCATCAACGGTGGTGGCTCGCTGCGGTACCGCGCCACGAAAGTCGGCAAGGACACCGTGCTCGCGCAGATCATCGGCATGGTGGCCGCCGCACAAAGCTCGAAAGCCCCCGTGCAACGATTGGCGGACCGTATCTCCGGCGTTTTCGTGCCGGCCGTGGTACTCATCGCCGTATGGTCGTGCGCGCTGTGGTTCGCGTTCGGCCCCGAACCGCGTGTCACGCACGCGCTGGTCGCCGCGGTATCGGTGCTGCTGATCGCCTGCCCGTGCGCGCTCGGACTGGCGACTCCGTTGTCGGTGACGGTCTCGACTGGCCGCGCGGCTCGCATGGGGGTGCTGGTCCGTTCCGCCGAAGCGTTGGAAACATGCGGCAAAGTCAATGCCGTCGTATTGGATAAGACCGGCACGATCACCGCCGGCAAACCCACCCTTACCGATGTGCTGCCGTTGGGCGTGTGGCATCGGCGTCCCGATGATTTGCTGACGATTGTCGCCGCCGCCGAACGTGATTCCGAGCATCCGCTCGCTGCTGCGATCGTTGCCGCAGCTGCGGAAAAAGCCGACATCGCGGACGTTGCGGAACTCGCGCAAACCACCGATTTTCAGGCGATTGCCGGCCGTGGCGTCACCGCGCGCGTCACCTTCCGCGGTCTGCCGCACACCGTCGCCGTCGGCAACACCGACCTGATCGACGACCTTGACGTCGACATGCCCGACATTACGTCCGATACCTCCGAAATTGCCTCCGAGACCATCCACGATACGAACCTCGACGCCATCATCGCCGACATGGAACTCCTGTCACAGCAAGGCAAAACGCCGATCCTAGCGGCCATCGACGGCCATCTCGCCGGCATCGTCGCCGTCGCCGACGTGCCGAAAGCCGACTCGCGCCAAGCCATCGAACTGCTCCGCAAACGTGGCGTCGAAGCCGTCATGCTCACGGGAGACAATCCGACCACCGCACGCGCCATCGCAAGCCAGGTCGGTATCGACGAACGTCATGTGATCGCCGGCGTGCGGCCGGAACGCAAGGCCGACGAAATCGCAAAACTCCAATCGCAAGGCTATACGGTGGCGATGGTCGGCGACGGCATCAACGACGCGCCCGCCCTCGCCCGAGCCAACGTCGGATTCGCCATCGGCACCGGCACCGACGTGGCCATCCAATCCGCCGACGTGACACTGATGGGCGGATCGCTGATGGGACTCGTGCACGCGCTCGACCTGACGCATGCCGCCATGCGCAACATCGCGCAAAACCTCGGCTTCGCACTCGGCTACAACAGCATCGGCATCGCGATCGCGGCCGGCGTGCTGTATCCGTTCACCGGAACGCTGCTGAATCCGATGATCGCCGGCGCCGCGATGGCGTTCTCGTCGTTGTGCGTGGTGACGAACGCAAGCCGGCTGCGCCTGTTCGATCCGGACGCGGAGGCGGCGAAAAACAAGACGTATCGGGTACGCAAGCCCGATCCGAGCAAAAATAATGGCAACCAGCACAGTCGGAAAGGAACGATCATGGGACTGTTCAGCGATCACAAGGCCAAGAAGGAAGCCGAGAACATGGGCGCGATGGGCGCCGGACACTGCTGCGGCGGTCATGACGGCCACGGCATGGCTTCGAATATGGGCGATTCCGCGGCGAACGTTGCGAAGGATCCGGTTTGCGGCATGAGCGTCGATCCGGCCACCGCGGCCGCGACCCGCGAATACGGCGGCGTCACCTACTACTTCTGCAACCCCGGTTGCGCCGACAAGTTCGCCCAGACCCCGGCCGCCTACCTGGGCTGAGACCTGATTCTCGTCCGTCCCCAATCTGCCGACATCGAATGACATCCGGCCGTCGGCGGGTTGGGGATTTTTGTTGAATGGTTGATTTACGGATTCCGATTCACGGACGAACGATAAGATTCCCCTCCCGCACTCCGGAGAGCGCGTCCCGCCCCGCTACAAACGTGCGCGTGACGACGCCGTTAAGCGTCATGCCATCGCAGGCGCAGATCGGATTGCGGCTTTCCAAAGCGGTAGCATCCACAACAAACCGTTCGTACGGGCGAATAATCGCCAAATCGGCCCGCAATACCGGCGTTATATCGCCACGATCGTCAAGTCCCACAAGCCGTGCGGTGTTGCACGACATCCACCGCACGACGTCGGCCAAACTCAAGCCGCGCCGCATCGCACCCGTCAACACCGCGCGGAATCCGACCTGCAGACTGGAAACGCCACCCCACGCGGTGGCGAGCGTGCCGGCTTTCATATCCGCGCTGGCCGGGGAATGATCGGTGACGACACCATCCAACGTGCCGTCGGCAAGCCCCGCCCATAGCGCGTCCTGCTCATGCAGATCACGAATCGGCGGACAGCATTTGAACGCGGTGGCGTTGTCGGGAATATGGTCGCAATCCAACGTGAGGTAATGCGGACAGGTCTCCGCGCTGACCGGCAGTCCTTCGGTCTTCGCCCGCCGCAGCACGTCCACGCTCAGACCGCTGGACACGTGCAGAATATGCGTGCGGCAGCCGGTGCGTGCCACCAGCCGTACGATCTTGCGCACCGCGTTCGCCTCGCATTCGGCCGGGCGCGATGCCGCGTTCAACAGTGTTCGCAACAGTCGGGGATTTTGTTGCCGCGTTAGTCGCCCATTTCGCTGGTTTGGCACCGTTTCTTCTATGCCGAATCCGCCCGATATGCGATGTTGATTGTGTGGGGTAAGCTGTTTTTGCCATGGTCGGTCATCTCCTGATGGTGGGTCGCGTTGCCAAGAGGCGCCGCCATTGCCTGTGATGGATGCATTTCAGTGCTTACGGCATCTGAAATTCTTCATTCGTCGTAACAGTTGTCGGTGGCCAAACCTGGTGAAACCCGGAAAGCAAGGGGTAGCATCGTCAGGAGAGCGGATGCGCCGCGTGAGAATGTACTGCAGGGAAGGGCGATGAGCGTGACTTCTGGAATTATGCTTTCAGACAATATGGGGGCTTCGAAGGACGCCATGGACGAGGAAGGCAATGCTGCCGCGGACCTCGGCTTGGTGGCGCGCATCCGGGAATCCTTCGATTCGCTGACTGCGACGGAACGTGAGGCCGCGCAGTTCATTCTGGGTCATCTAACCGACGTGCTGGTCTGCAATTCCGTGGAATTGTCGCAGTTGAGCGGCATCTCGCAGCCGACGCTCAGCCGCCTGTACCGCAAGCTCGGTTATTCGAATGCGGGTGAATTCAGACGCGACGTGCGCCGTATCCACCGTCCAGGCGCTCCGGAAACCGTGCGAAATGTTCGCTGCGATGATTTGCTTGCCGACCATTTGCTCAGGGATTCGGAAAGCCTGAAACATACGTTTGAGGACATCGACCGCGCGCAATTGGATTCCGCATGCCGGGACATGGCCATGGCTCCGCATGTCGCGGTGGTCGGTTACCGCAATGGATATCCCGTGGCGCTTCATTTGCGTGAACAATTGCTGCAGCTGCGTGGAAACATCGATATTCTCCCGCATCCGGGGCAATCTATCGCAGAGGAATTGACTGACTACTCATCGGACGATGTGGCCGTCATCGTCGGCGTGGGTCGGCGTCCTCCTTTTTTCGCCCGACTTGTCGACGTGTTACTCGAACGTGGGGTCACCGTGGTGGTAATAGGCGACGTCGCGGCACGCAATGCCCTTATCGGACGCAACGTCGTCTTCTTCAACGTGGCGTTGAACTCGCATATGCTTTCAAGCTTCACTGCGGCGTTCGCTTTGGTTGCCCTCTTCGCGGACGAGGTGGGGGAACGTCTCGGAAGCGATGACGTCGACGTGCGGAAGCGCATTGAGGACATCAACGATTGTTTCGAAACGCTTGGCGAGCTTGGTGATTGACGGTATAGCGGCGGTCGGCCGGAACCATGGAGGCGAAAACGGGAATGGAGGCATTGTGAACAAGATAAACGGAGCGTTGGCGTACGACCTTCCTTCCACTGGACCGTGGGCTGCCTTGGTCTTCCTCGTATCGCTGAATCTGCGTCCCTCCATCGCGGCGGTCGGTCCGGTGCTCTCGCAAATAGGTACTGGCCTTCATTGGGCCGAGGGAGTGCAGGGCGTGCTGACCGCGATTCCCCTACTC
>ENA-OOYV01000775-OOYV01000775.1-human-gut-metagenome-genome-assembly--contig:-NODE-775-length-21340-cov-2.511769_pt1 | contig 21340 bp, 25 predicted proteins | sample MGYA00241704_ERZ501380 | MGnify/ENA primary metagenome ERZ501380 (study PRJEB25962, sample SAMEA2042984) | human gut metagenome | biome: human gut; feature: human-associated habitat; material: faeces...
ACATAATCTCCTTTTTCTTTATTATCAAAATTGTAATTTGTTACTATACAACCATAAATATAAATCCAAGTAAAAGTATTCCAATAAAAGTAATTGATAACCATTTTCCAACCTTTGTAAACAAATTATCTTTATATTTAATAGATAATATTAGTGCTGGTATTAAAAATATAAATGAATAAAAAATAGTGTAATGTGTTCCAGTCGCATTAGCCATATTAGACCAAGTAGGTATGTTCAATGTTGCTAAAATGTGATCTCCTACACAAACTCCAAAAATATTAAAAGCCCAAACGAAAGCAATAATTACTAGTAACAATGACAATGAACCTATACCAATTTTTTTATTTTTCATTACAAATACCTCCTCGATAAATTACTAATTCTTGTTACGATTATATAATAAAAGGTAGATAATTTCAACTGGTTATCTACCCTACTTATTGACTATCTAATTTTTGTCAAGTCCTTTTTTATGGATTTATTATATTATTTTTTCGTATGGCAAACAAGCGAAAACGATATATTTTTTTAAAAATTGTATCTTTTTCACTTCTTTTATGATAAAATTAATTTATGATTAGTTTTCTAAGAATTGTTTATTATTTTTGCACATAGAATATAACATTCTTAGAATTTTTGTAGAACAAGCAGTTAGGCTTTCGTAATAATGTTTGCCTTCTGCTTTTTTATTTTGGTAATAAATATATACTGGATGTTCTGGATAATTTGAAGCACCAAGTTTTACTACCATTTGGCTACAATTAAATAATATATATCGTGCATATTTGTTTCCTCTTTTTGATATTGCTCCTTTCACATTTATACTTTTTCCAGATTGTTTTATTGTTGGATCAAGTCCACAAAAAGCTATTAATTGTTTTGGACTATCAAACCTTGTTATGTCTCCTAATTCTCCAAGTATTTCTGCTGTCAATATTTCTCCAATTCCGTAAAATGAATTTATTATTTCATAATATGGAGATTTTTTTGCTGTTTCTATCATTTTATCTCTTAATTCATTTATCACATTATTATTGTTTTGTACTATTTTAGCCATATCTGAAAGATTCTTGACATCTTTATGCTCTTTATCAACTCCTGGATATGAGTTGGCTGAAGCTATTTTTATTGTTTCTGATAATCTTTTATAGAAATTTAAATTTCTTCCATTAGTCTTGTATAAATTATTATACAATGCATCAATTCGTTTTTCTTTCACTATTTCTGCGTGTGGAAATTCCTTAATAAAATTCAATGCTGTATCATCATAAATTCTTGTTGATTTAAAGATTTTTTCTAGCTCTGGAAAGCATATATTTAATAGCCTTTTATATCTATTTTTACAACTAACATTCTGTTGAAGTAAATAAAAATATTGTCTTGTCATTGCTTTTAAATTAGCATATAAATCCTTTTTAGATAACTCATGATATTCTACTTCATTTACAAAAAATAACTTTGCTAATCTGTAACAATCCTTCTTATCTGTTTTTGTTTTTCTAATAGTGTCATAATTATTTTTAGTAGTTAGACTATTGATAACTAAAGTATTAAATCCGTTTTCTTTAAAATATCTTTCTACTGGTAAATGATATGTACCTGTTGATTCCATAAATACTGTTAGATTTTCTGGACTAATTTCTTTTATTTCTTCTTTTGCTTTCTCAAAATCTTCTAAGTTATGTTTTATTTCTTTTGTATCAATAAGTATCTCTCCATCACTATTCATAAGCATTATCATACTTTTATTTTTAGCAACATCTACACTTAATACTGTTTTCAAAATTATTCACCTACTTCCTCTTTTTGAACCTAAGTCTTTTACCTCTACTATTATTTCATCATGCTTGTTATATAGAGTCAAAATTGCCCTCACTATCTAAAACTAAATTAATAATAGGAATAAAAGCCGAACTGTCAATTTGTTAGATTCTATGACCTCTGTAATTTGATGTTCTAACTTAAATTCTTTGTAAATAATTTTACAACCAAAAAAATTAGATGTAAATTCATTTATTTACATCTAAAAGTATACATGTAATTTGTATTACTGTTCTAAAAACTTAAATAATTTCTCATAAAATAATTTATTGTTAAAAATATAATTACAATGTCCCGCTTTTTCTATTATAAATAGTTCAGAATTATTTATATTATTAGAAATATACTCAGCCTCGTTTTTTGGAACTATATCTTTTGCACCACCATTAAATACTAAAGTTGGTATTGTTATATTTTCTAATTCTTCTTTTGTTATAGAATGTGCTTCATAATTTAATTTTTCAAACATTTCGTTATTCTTTTTACCTGGATAAAAAGGGATTTTTTCCATAACTTTTGCATAATTAGGTTTTTCAATAATATTGTTTCTTGCAACACCACTACATATAACTAATTTAGAAATACTTTCGGGATAATGAATTGCTACATTTAATGCAACAGTTCCACCACCACTACAACCTAGTAAATAAGGCTTATCTATATTCAATTTATTTATAAATTCATATACATCTTTTGCTGATTCTTCATAGGTTAGAGTACAGTTCCTTTCACTTTTCCCACAACATCTTCTGTCAAAAAGATATACTTTGTATTTATCTTTTAATTTATTTGCTATAAATTTCATAAGTCCTGTATTAACACTATTTGGGTTTAATAAAATTATAGGCTCTCCGTTTCCAAAAACTTCATAATGAATTTTTATATTATTAACTTCTATATCCAATTTATAATCCTCCTTATAACTTACTATTTATCTCGCACCTTATTATAGCAATTTTTGTCAATCTTTACAATAAAAATGCCAATATCCGTCAATAAAAAAATATTCAACCACATATCTCTCCACACAAATTCTAGTGTATTCCTACGAATTTGCTCAAGCAAAATATATTATTAAGTATTATTTAAAAACATTCAAATATTAAAAAAAATATATCCAATAAAATTACATGACTTTTCCATAATATTCTACTTCAATTTTCGTTCCATCTGGATATAATTCACTTGATGTCTTTATATATTCAGTAAATCCATAATGATTATATATTTCTTTATTTGTTAATTCTTTCGACTCTACTCCTACAGTTGCCTTTGTATATCCTTTTTCTTTTAAATCATTAATCATATATTTAAATAGTTTAGAAAAATAACCTTTCCCTCGATATTCCTTATTTGTTCTAAATCCAGATAAATATATTGCTCCATTTCCAACTAAATCTTTACTATTTTGTATTATGTTAGAAGCCAATATAGCAGTTGCTTCACATATTATTTTGCCATTCAATAATCCATAATATGGAATAATTTGACCTTTTTTAAATCTTTCAATATTCTCAAATTTCCATATTTTCCAATTACTTTTATTATTGGATATACTTATTTCATAATCCCATTTAATGTTCATTTCATGTAAATTAGCTATCTTACAAATAAATCCATCTTCCATTTTACTTTTCTCCTTTACAATTTACTATTTATTTTCCAACCTCATATATAAAATTGGATAATGATTCCCTTGTTCATCTAAATCTGCTCTTTTATATACCCTAAAACCTAAATGTTCATAAAATGCTTTTGCATTTGGATTTTGTTCGTTAACTACTAATTCATTAACATTATGGTTTTCTATTCCATAAGTTAATAATTGTTTTCCTAAGCCCTTTCCTCTTTCACTATTTTTAATAAACAACATCTCAAGTTTTGTACATTCAATCCCCATAAACGCAATAGGTATATCTTTTTCATTTTTTATAATTACTAAATGAGATACTTCTTTTAATGCTTGTGGCACATATTCTTTTATTTCATTTATTTCTTCATTTGATAAAAATAAGTGTGTTGCTTTTACAGAATCTTCCCAAACTTCTAATAATTCATTTATCAGTGCTGTTGTTCTATTATCTATTTCAATTATTGTCATATTGTGTTCTCCTTAATTTTAAGAAAATTATATTTTTTTCTTCATAAAAAAGTATAACTTTAACTAATTCTCTAATGATTAAATATGTCTTCTTGATATTCTAATGTGCCTTCTCACTTTGGTATGGATTTTCATTATGAATTATAAAAGTAATTCCTTTTTTATTTCTTTTTAATTTCATATACTTTATATGCATTATCAGTCGTAATTTTTACAACTTCTTGCTCTGATAATCCCTTGATTTCTCCAATTTTTTCCACAATATAATTTAAATACAAAGAATTGTTTCTTGAATGTTTTTCAAATGGTTCTGGCGGTAATACTGGGCTATCTGTTTCAATAATTATTTTTTCTATAGGCGTAATTTTAACAGTCTCTTGCACATCCTTATATCTTGTAACAGGGCCTCCAACGCCCAAATAATAACCCATTTCAACAAACTTCTTTGACATTTCTGGAGTTCCAGAATAACAATGCATTATTCCTGCTTTTTTTACCACATTTTCTCTTAAAATTTTGTAAACATCTTCCTGTGACTCTCTTGAATGTATTATTATAGGTAATTCATATTTATTAGCCAATCTAATTTGCTCTAGAAAATATTTTTCTTGTAATTTCACTGGATAGTCAAAATGGTAATCTAAACCTGTTTCACCAATTGCAACCAATTTTGAGTTTTTGTTTTTTAATTCATTTTCAAATATTTGCTCAATTAGATCTAATGAATTTTCCTTTTCAACCTCCATTGGATGTATTCCAATTGAATAATACATATATGAATATTCATCAGCATATTCTTTTACTTTTTTAGCAGACTCCAAATTTATTCCTATATTAACAAGTCCACATAATTTTTCATTAAATTTATCAAATAAATCTCTTCTATCCTCATCAAATTCTTCCCAATCATAATGAGCATGAGTATCAAAATATAACATATCATTTCCTCCTTTTACATTTATATTATATTGTTAGATTAAAAAAAAAGCAAGGTATCATTCGATACCTTGCCCCATTGCATATCAATTTTTCACAAAACCCGGATAAAGCTGTACCGCAAGAGCATACATCTCATCAAAGTTTCTTTTCCTGTTCAAATCATACACAGCTACCCAATTAGGTTGCTTTTCAATCTTGTGATAATTTTGTCCAATCACATCAAAATGTAATGTATCAAACATATGAACCACAATCTTGTTATGCGTACGAGTCTGAATAAATGCATAATCGTAGTTTTGTTCTTTCAGTTCTTTAATAATCTGCAACAAAGCTTCTTTAGCATATCCTCTTTTCTGACAATTAGGAAATACATAAATTCCATTAATCTTTGCACACTTTGTTGTAGAAAAATGAATCATCATATATCCAACTGTCTTTTCATTGTCATTGAGTTCATAAACAACTCTTGTTCTGTCTTTGAATGTTGCCTCATTTTTTTTGATCCAAGTTGAGTAATACGGATATTCCTCAATGAACTCCTCTGTTAAAATCCGTAAACCCTCTTTAATCCTTTCGGTTTCTTTCAGCTGAATAATTTTCATCTAACATACTCCCTTCTGTTATTCGTCAACCTCATAATTCCAAATGTTTAGATGTCCTTTTGCTGGAATTGGTTCTTCAAGAGCCTTAATATCTTCCAAAATCCAAGCATACCTTCCCAGGCTATATTCTCCGCATAGGAATTCCTGCTTGTTTTCCTGAATTCTATCTAAGAATTCCTGATCCATATATACGCAATCAACTAATCTGCATTTGCATATAATATTACCATACCCCATAGGAACATTAGGAATTAACTTCAGCAATTCAATAGTGTGTTCATCACTCCTTTTAATCTTTTTACTACTTGCATGGATATAAAGTTCACCTCTATAAGATGTTTTCCAACTCCTTGTTTCGATGACTTTCTTTCCCTCTTTGATAAGGGTTGCCCATGGTTCGATAAGACTTAAAACTTTCATAGCATATGATACCTTTCTGATTGATATGTAATTTTTATTTGGAAATAACCTCCATATTCGCATTATATAGCATAATACCTAAATATTCAATATCTTACACAATATTTTTAGAATTTATGTACTATATTTCTATATAAAACTAATTTGCTCATTTTCACAAATAATCCAACTTTTTTGCTTTGCCTCTGTTACTTTGTCTTCCGCTTCATTATTTCCAATCAAAAACGGAGAATTTTCATTATGCTTTTTTATATTTTCAATAACTAATGCTTTGTTAGTATTGGCATAACAATATTTACATAAATGTCCGCATGTGTTGTAACTACCAATATCATTTCCCATAAGACAATTACATTGCTGTCTTAAATTTTTTCTTTTAGGCTGATTTAATTTACATTTTATTGACTTTTCTATAATTTCTTGGCTCATACATCCATTACACTTAAAGCCGTATAATTCTATATAGTTATTTTATTTTTGTGGAAAGAAAAATCCAGCTGTCATATCTAAATAATTTAATCCACTATATTCTGGATATTTTGTTTTTACTTTACTTTCAAAATCATTTACATCTACACTATTTTTTGCAATTTTCTTTAGCTCTTCAAGATATTCAATTTTTGTATCTACATCTTTTAATGTTTCAGGTGTATAATGACTTGATAATACTAAATTATATCCATTTTCTTTATATCTTTTTAATTGTTTAATAATTGCATCAGCATGACCTTCTCCTGCAACTATTGAATGGCAATCATGTCCCAACATATGTGTATATACACATCCTATTTGAGGAAACTCAATTTCAATATTTTCATCATGATATATTATTTTTAATTCAAACCCTCCAATATTAATATTTTCATCCTTTAAAACATCTGTTATTTTATGATATTCTTTTGCAAAAGCTCCATTAAATGATTTCTCAAATCCTGTTACTAAATTATGAATTGTTCCTTCTTTCATTGATTTTATTGTTCCTTCTGAAGCATATCCTTTTACATCTTGAAGAATTGTACCACCATTTGGATGATCTGAAAATACTTTTCCAACTATATTTTTATTTAATCCCTTTACATATTTTTCAAACTCTTCTAGGTTATCATAAAATGCGGGAAATTCAACTAATAATAAATTTTCTTCATTTTCTAAAATATAACTTTCATCATTCATTAAATCATTTGTTTGATAACAATGTAATTTTATATCTCCAAAATTATAAACATCTATAAATCCTTTTCCTAAATTAACTTTTGAAATTTTCATATTCTTACACTCCTCATATTCATATTTATTGAATTTAGTAGCTACTCTATTTTCAATTTCTATAATTATTTTACTTACCATTTTTTACTTTGTAAAGTAGGCACTTTTTTGTTACATAGTTACCAAAAAGTAACTTTTAAGAATTTTAGCATGCTTTGCAATACAAAATTTTTTTATATTTTTATTACACATATATTTTTAGAATATTATATTCTAATTGGAACTATTATTGTTTTTTCTTACTGTTTACATATCACTTATATTTTGTTATAATTTCTTTTAAAATTGGAGTTGATTTATTATGAAGCAAGAATTACCTACTTGTCCTGTCGAAATTACAATGGGACTTATTGGAGATAAATGGAAATTTTTAATTATCAGAGATTTATTAACTGGTACAAAAAGATTTGGAGAGCTTAGAAAATCACTTAATGGAATTAGCCAAAAAGTTCTTACAAATAATTTAAGAGATATGGAAAAATCTGGTTTGGTCCACCGCGAAGCTTTTGCTGAAGTACCACCAAGAGTTGAGTATTCGCTTACGGAAACTGGATGGAGTTTAGAGCCTGTTTTATATTCTATGGTTCAATGGGGAAATAATTATCGTGAGTTGCAAAAATAGCAGAATTGTAATCTGCTATTTTTATTTTATAATTATGTAACTAATTTCGCCACACAAAATATATAACTTATCTATCAAACCCCTTCACATGTGCATATTCTTTTTCTAGGATTCCTATAAAATTAGTTGGAATATATTGCTTAGCTTTTATAATTAAACTTTCATCAATTCCATATAAAGCTTCTGCAATTGAACCTACAATACAAGCATTTGTATCTGTGTCACCTCCAAAAGATAGAATTTTTTTTATGCTTTCTTCAAAACTATTACTATTAAATGCAGACCATACACAATTATCAAATGTTTGACTACATGTTGTGTTAAACTTTTTAAATGATTCACATTTCAATTTTATATTTAATTTTTTTAAAATTTCATCCTTTGGTACTTTATTTTTGGCATAAAATATAATTAATGCTATCAGTGTCGAATATACTATTGCCTCTTTTGAATCATGTGATGGAACTGTTGCTAATCTAGCATTTTTCTTCACATCAATTTCATTATCAAATGAAAATCCAATCGGAGAAATACGCATCATTGCTCCATTACCTATGCTTGTCCCTCTTTCATCAGCATCACACCACTTTAAAAATCCTGGTGAAAAACTTCCATTAAAATATGGTTTTATATCAGGTTTATAATTTCTATATAATTTTCCATATTTTTTTAAATGTTCTTCATAATTCATATCTGTTTGAACTGCTTCAGCTATAGCCATAGTTAATATAGTATCATCGCTAAAAAAGGCATTATTTGGTATTATTTCATTTGTTTTTATACTTTTTATTCCTTTTAATTGTTCAAATTCATAAATTGAACCAGCTAAATCTCCAATTACTGCTCCCCACATATTTTTCCCTTCTTTCAATATATCTAATACTTTTCACTAATAACTATAATATCTCTTTTTAAAGATTTTTCTTTAACTACTCCTGTTCCTAAAAATTCATTGTTAAAATAAATTTTATAAATTCCATCTGGACCATTATATTTTAATTTTACACCATTGAAAAACTTTTGAACTAATTCTTTATCTAAATTAATACATTCATTCTCTTTCAATAATTTTTCTAAAGATATAACTTTATTTTTTATCCAATTTTCATTATCCTTATTATTTTCAATATCATCAATTGTTACAGCCTCATTTATACTGAATTCTCCAACTCTTGTTCTTCTAAGCTCTTTCATATAACCAATGGTTTCTAGTTTTTCAGCAATATCTTCACATAATGATCTAATATATGTACCCTTAGAACATTCAACTTCAAATACAATAGTCTTGTCCTTTTTACAAAAATCAATCAGCTTTATAGAATAAATTTCAATATTTCTTTTTGGAATATCAACTTCAATATTATTTCTAGCATATTCATATAGTTTCTTTCCTTTGACCTTTATTGCCGAATATATAGGAGGTGTTTGAACAAGATTTCCAACAAAACAATTTAATTTTTCAGATAAATATTCTTTATTAAAAATATTATCATCCACACCCTTTTCCTCAATTATATCTCCTTCAACATCAGCAGTACTAGTTTTAATTCCTAACTTTAAAGTAGCAATATAGCATTTATCGTGATTAATTAAGTATTTAGAAAACTTAGTACCTTTCCCCAAAAGTAAAGGTAACACTCCAGTAGCATTAGGATCTAAAGTTCCTGTGTGTCCAACTTTTACATTTAAAATTTTTTTTACTTTGTTAACAACGTCATTAGAAGTAAATTCCTTTGACTTGTCCACAATAATAATTCCATCCATACTCCCTTAAAAATTTAAATTATTATAATTTACTGTATTTATAAAATATTTCAAAATAAAATTATAATCATAAAAAGGGCGAATTGAATTCGCCCAAATTATCTTTTATAAATATCTCTTAGCTTCAGCAATAACTCTTTGTTTAACAGATTCCAAATCATCATCAATAGAAAATCCAGCTGCCTTAGGATGACCTCCCCCTCCATACAATAAAGCTATTTCGTCAACATTAACTTTATCATTAGAGCGTAAAGAAACTTTTAATCCTTTTCCCTTAATTTCTCTAATAAATATAGAAACTTCAACACCTTCGATATCTCTACCTATGTCAACAATTCCTTCATGGTCTCCAGCAACAGCATTAAATTTTTCATAATCTTCTAAAGTTACATATGTATATGCAATTTTACCATCTTCAAAAAATTCAATTCTATTATTTGCAGCTCTTGTTAACTCAAAAGCAGATTTAGTTTTAACTTGAAGAACTTTTCTGTACGTATCTGAAACATTAACACCTTTTCTTAATAATCCAGCTACAAATTCAAATGTCTCAGCTGTTACACCTTGATATTTAAATCCACCTGTGTCTGTTATTATACCTACTAATAAACATGTTCCAATTTCTTTATTAATTTCCAATTTAAATGCACTAAGTGCAACAATCATAACTTCCGCACAGGCTGGTGCATCTGGATTAACAAAATTATAATCTCCAAACATATTATTAGTTCCATGATGATCAATAACAACTGTAGTAGTAGCATCTTCAAATTTCTTTGATAGACCATTTAACATATCAAATGAAGCACAATCAACAGCAATTGCTAAATCATAATTTTCAACATTACTTTCTTTTTTTATTTCACTTGAACCTGGTAAAAAATTAAATGTTTTTGGGCATTCTGGAATTATAACATCAACATTATTTTTTCCGTATAGTTTTAGTGCATTATATAAAGCTAAACTTGTTCCAACAGCATCTCCATCAGGATTTTCATGTGTTAATATTACTATTGATTCTGCTTTATTTATTTCTTCAAATATTTTATCTAAAGTACTCATTATATCAATCCTTTCTGAAATTCAGGTGCATTGTTAGTAAGTGTCAGTGTTAACAATGTTGTTAATTAACTTTGTCCCCACTGACAGACTTATCTTTTACTTATATAAATTCTTATTATTGTTCACCTTTTATTTCTTTAAGTATATTATCGATTTTAGCACCATATTCCATTGAATCATCTAATTCAAAAATTAGCTCTGGTGTTATTCTTAAATTAACAGTTTTGGCTACTTGGCTTCTTATAAAACCTGCTGAATCTTTTAAACCTTGCATTGTTTTTTCTAGATTTTTAGAATTTAATACACTTACATAAACTTTAGCATATTTTAAATCAGGTGTTATTTTAGCTCTTGTAACACTTAATAATCCTGTAACATTTGGATTTTTAAGTTCGAAAGTCAAAACATGACTAATTTCTTTTTTAAGCTCTTCATTAATTCTATTTAGTCTAGTATCATTTTTTGCCATAAACTTATCTTCCTTTCGTTTTTATTATCTTTTAACTTCTTCCATTACAAAGAATTCAATTACATCATTTTCTTTTAAATCATTGTAATTTTCAATTTGACAACCACATTCAAATCCTTTTGTAACTTCTTTAACATCATCTTTAAATCTCTTTAAAGAAACTAATTTACCTTCGTGAATAACAACTGAATCACGAATTACTCTAACTCCCGCATTTCTTTCTATTTTTCCATCAGTAACAAAACATCCAGCAATTGTTCCAACTCCTGATACTTTAAATGTTTGTCTTACTAATGCATTACCAATTACTTTTTCTTCATAAATTGGATCTAATAAACCTTTCATAGCAGCTTCTACATCTTCTAAAGCTTTATAAATAACTGAATATTGTTTAATTTCAACACCTTCTTTTTCAGCAACTTCTTTTGCTGAACCAACAGGACGAACATTAAATGCTATAATTATTGCTTCTGCAGCCTTTGCAAGTTGAACATCAGATTCATTTACAGCTCCAGCAACAGAATGTATAACTTTTACTTTAACTTCATCATTTGATAATTTTTCTAATGATTGTTTAATAGCTTCTGCAGAACCTTGAACATCTGCTTTTACAATTAAATTTAATTGTTTTAAATCTTCACTAGCCATTTTTTCAAATAGATTATTTAAAGTAACAACATTATTGTTATTTAAATGTTTTTCTCTTTCTTTTAGTTTTCTCTTTTCAATTAAATGTTTAGCCATTTTTTCATTTTTAACTTCATAGAAAGTATCTCCTGCTTCTGGTAAATCAGTTAATCCCATTATTTCAACAGGTGTTGATGGTCCAGCAGCTTTAACACTTTGACCTTTATCATTTTTCATTGCTCTTATTCTACCTATAGAAGTTCCAACAACAATTGTATCACCAACATTTAAAGTACCACGTTGTACAAGAACTGATGCGATTGGACCTTTAGATTTGTCAAGTCTTGCTTCAATAACTGCACCTTTTGATTGTTTATTTGGGTTTGCTTTTAGCTCTTTCATATCTGCAACTAACAATACCATTTCAAGTAAATTATTAATGTTTAGACCTTTCTTTGCAGAGATAGGTACAAATATTGTATCTCCTCCCCATTCTTCAGAAACTAAATCATATTGCATTAAATCTTGTTTTATTTTTTCAATATTAGCATTTGGTAAATCAATTTTATTAACAGCAACAATAATTGGAATTTCGGCTGCTTTAGCGTGGTTTATAGCTTCTACAGTTTGAGGCATAACACCATCATCAGCTGCAACAACAAGGATTGCTATATCAGTAATTTGAGCACCTCTTGCTCTCATACTTGTAAATGCTTCGTGACCTGGTGTATCTAAGAATGTTATTTCTCTACCATTTACATTTACTTTGTATGCACCAATATGTTGTGTAATACCACCAGCTTCTCCTTCAATTACATTTGTTTTTCTAATAGTATCTAATAGTGATGTTTTACCATGATCAACGTGACCCATAACAACAACTACTGGTGGACGTGGTTTTAAGTCCTCTGCTTTGTCTTCTGACTCATCAAATAAAACATCTTCTTCATTAACAACTTTCTTTTTATTTGCTGTTACTCCAAATTCTCCAGCAACTAAAAATGCTGTATCAAAATCTAATTCGTTGTTAATAGTAGCCATAATTCCAAGTCCCATTAATTTAGTAATAACTTCTCCACTTGTCTTTTTAAGCTCTGCTGCTAAATCCTTAACAGTAATAGTTTCTGGAATTGTAATTTCTGTTAATTGGAATATTTTTTGCTTACTTTTTTCTTTTTCATTTTTATTATTATTCTTTTTCTTATTTCTTTTTCCTCTATCATTACTTAAATCATAATAATCAAGCATTCCACCATCTTGCTCATCAAACATATGAGATAATCTATCAACTTGTTTTAAGTCCTTTAATTTACCATCATCAATTTCAGAAAATCTATCTTGTCTTCTTGATTTAGATGGCTTTTTATTATTAGCTTTAGATTCCTCAAATTTGTTTTGTTTAGCTTTGTCAATAGATTTACTTGTATAATCTCTTTGAGATTCTTTCTCTACAATTTCAGTTGACATTATATTCTTAATGTTCTTATCAATTCCTTTTTCATCAAGAGGTCTATTACCATTTCTATTGTTGTTATTATTATATCTATTATTGTAACCACCATTATTATATCCATTATTATTTCTATTATTTTGTTGGTTGCCATTTCTATTATTAAATCTTCTATCACCATTGTTATTGTTGTATCTGTCATTGTTGTTATTACCATTATTATATCTATCGTTTCTATTATATCTGTTATTGCTATATCCATTGTTGTTTCTATTGTCATTGTTTCTATAATCACTATTATTTCTATTATTATATCTATTATTTCCGTTATATCTATTTTCTCTATTTTCGTTATTAAATTTATTATCTTCGTTATTACGTCTATTGTTCATATTATTTCTTCTATCGTAATTATTTTCGTTTTTACTAAATTCTTTTTTAACTGTTACATCCATATTTTTATTTTCAGCCTTTTCAGTTTTCTCCTTTATAATATTCTTCTCTCCTACATTTTTTTCATTAGCAATTTTTAATTCTTCTTGTTTTTGAGCTTCCATTTGTTTTTGTAATTCAGCCTTTTTTTGCTCTTCTGCTCTTTTTTGCTCTTCTAATAATCTTTGGGCCTCTTCAGCTTTTTTCTTTTCTTCTTCAGCTTTTCTTCTTTCCTCTTCTTCTTTCTTTTTATCTTTAATTCCAAATAACTCACTTACTGTAAGAGGTTTTTGTTGTTTATTTCTATAAACAATATTATAATTTTTATTTTTATTTCTTTCTACAAAACCAATATTGTTTTTATTCTCTTGCTTTTTGTTTGACTTTTCCTCAGGTTCAGCCTCAGAAACAATAACTTCTCTTCTAATGATTACTGGAGTTTCTTGTTGCTTTTTTTTATCTTTGCTAGAGTCTTTTTTATCATCTTTACTTTTGCTCTTTTCTTTGCCTTGATTTTTATCTTTGTCATTTTTCTTACTTTCTTTTTTATTAGCAAAACTTTTTTCTATTTTTTCAGCTTGTTCTTCTTCAATAGAGCTTAAATGACTTTTGACATTAATTCCCAGTTCATTAGCCTTTTCTATTATTTCCTTACTGGTTAGACCTATCTTTTTAGCGATTTCATGAATTTTAATCTTAGCCAATAAATTTCACCCCCATAATATTAATTTTTGTCTATGATTTCATTTCTTAAAGAATTATAAATTGTATCATCTATCTTTCTTTCAAAACTTCTTTCCAATTTTTTTGATTTAATTGCTTTTTCTAAACACTCTATGTTATTGCAAATGTATGCCCCTCTGCCATTTGCTTTGCCTGTCTTATCAATGCTTATGTTGCCTTCTTTATTCATTACTATTCTAATTAAATCACTTTTATTTTTTTGAACATTACATCCAATGCATGTTCTTTGTGGTATTTTTTTCAAATTATCACTTCCCATTGTATTCAAACATATTTTTTATATTAATTATTCTTCAACTTGCTCTGATGATTCTTCTGAAACTTCTTCTGCAGTTCCTTCTTGATTATTTGCTTCTTCAATCATTTTTCTAAATTGAGACTCACTTTTTATATCAATTTTCCAATTAGTTAACTTTGCAGCTAATCTAACATTTTGACCAGATTTTCCTATTGCTAATGATAATTGATCATCTGGAACTATTACTTGAGCAAATCTTTCTTCATCTTTAATATCTACAGCTAAAACTTGTGCTGGTAATAATGCTGCAGATATATAAATTGATGGATCTGCATTCCATTCTATTACATCAATTTTTTCTCCATTTAATTCATTAATTATATTTTGAATTCTTATTCCTTTTTGACCTACGCAAGAGCCAACTGGATCAATATTTTCATTTGGAGAATATACAGCAACTTTACTTCTGCTTCCTGGATCTCTTGAAACACTTTTTATTTCAATAACACCTTCATATATTTCTGGTATTTCAAGTTCAAATAATTTTCTTACAAAATCAGAACTTGCTCTTGATATAATAACTTGTGGTGCACCTTTAACTCCTCTTTCTACATCCATAACACAAGCTCTAATTTTATCATTTACCTTGTATTTTTCTGTAGGGATTTGTTCTTTTAAAGGCATAACACCTTCTAGTTTACCTAAATCAACTACCACAATTCCACCATCAGCCTTTTGAACTAATCCAGAGATTATCTCACCTTTTCTTTCACTGAATTCATCAAATAATACATTTCTTGAAGCCTCTCTTATTTTTTGTATAATAACTTGTTTAGCTGTTTGAGCTGCTATTCTACCAAAATTTCTTGGTATAATTTCAACTTGAGCTGTATCTCCTACTTCCAAATTTTTATTAACTTTTTTTGCATCCTCTAAATTAATTTGTGTTTTATCATCTTCAACGGTTTCCACAACTTCCATTTCAGCAATTACATGTATTTCTCCACTTTCTGGATGCATTGTAACTTTTACATTGTCAGCATTTGAATCATAATTTCTTTTATATGCTGTAACTAATGCTGTTTCAATAGATTCTAACATATAATCTTTTTTTATACCTTTTTCTTTTTCCAATTCATTTAAAGCTATTACTAGCTCTTTACTATCAATATTTATACCTTTATTTTGTTTTGTTTCACCCTTCATTTCAATATCCTCCTTTTAAACATTCCAATCATAATATTTTTTTATTAATGATATATTTTTTCGCTCTATATTTAATTCTTCATTTTCTACTTCAATTGTTATTATTTGGTCATCAAAACTTTTTAACTTTCCTACATATTCTTTAAAATTGTTTATTGGTTTGAAAAGTTTTATTGTTATATATTCTCCAATATTTTCCTTTAAATGTTTATCTTTTCGTATCATCTTTTCAACACCAGTTGATGATACTTCTAGAAAATATTGCTCTTTAATGTAATCATCTTTATCTAAAATGTCTGTAATTGCATTATTTACATTTTCACAATCATTTAATGTAATTTCTCCATTTTCTTTTTCTATAAAGATTCTCAAAAAATAATCTTTGCCTTCCTTTGCATATTGAACATCATATAGCTTATATCCTAAATTTTCAATTATTTTAGATATACTATTTTCTACTTTTTCTTCTATATTTGCCAATATAAAGTCCTCCTTTATTACAATTAAAGAGTGGGATTTGTTCCCACTCTTCTGTTCTTTTTATATTGCATTAATATTATATCCTTTATTGCAAGAAAAATCAAGCTTTTTTTGGAATTTTATGCCACTTTTATTCCTGTATCGATTACTTCTTGCACAAATGGATTTGAAACATTTTTATAATCTTCCTCAGTAATTGGATGTGGCTCAATTCTAGCATCTATATCCCAAGTCATTCCCATTAAAATAGCCATACAATCATAAATATCTTCGAACTCATTTGAAATAACTGCAATATCAATATCACTATTCTCATTTTCTGTTCCCTTAGCATATGAACCAAATAATATTATAGCAGTGACATTATATTTTTTCTTTATTTCCTCAACGAATTTATCTATGCTTTTCCTAATATTTCTGTTTATTGCTTTTTTAACCATTCTCTAACCTCCTCAATATTTCTTACCTGCATTTCTGTATAATTATCCGTACATTTATTATCAAAACTTCTCTTATAATCATCATATCTAGCACTTATATTAAATGTGTTTATGATTTGTATTTTTTCTCTTATATTTGCTGGTACTATTAATTTAGCTTTTTGTGAAAGCAATATTAAATTATGAATTTTAGGTGCTATTGGATTCTCCGTATTATTTCTTGCATATATACCTTTCAGCAACTTTTCAATTACTAAATGTCCAATAAATAAACACCAAGTATTTTTCTTATTTTTATATAATACCTGCATTGTCTCATAATCATTATCCGAACTTTCAAACCAATACCTAACTAATTCAGTATTATTCATATTTTCCCTCACCTTCTTTATATTATAACATTAAAACAACTCTTTTACTATATCTTTAATAAAATTTTTCTACTCAAAATACTCACTTGTTTCTTGTAGCCCATCAAAATTTATTTGTCTTAATATTTCATAAGTTATAATTGCAACTGAATTTGATAAATTAAGTGACCTTAATGTATTTCTCATTGGAATTCTTATTGTATTTTCTATATATTTTTGTAATAAATCTTCTGGTAAACCTTTAGTCTCTTTGCCGTATAATACAAATACTTCGTCAAATTTTGAATAATCAACATCTGAATAACAATGTGTTGCTTTTGTACTTGCAAAAAACATATTATTTTCTTCTGGCTTATATTTATTCAAAAAAGATTGAAGTGAATTATGTTCCTCTATATCTAATTTATCCCAATAATCTAATCCAGATCTTTTTAGGCTTTTATCATCTATTTTGAATCCTAACGGATGTATTAGATGCAATTTTGCTCCTGTTATTGCACAAGTTCTTGCTATATTTCCTGTATTTTGTGGTATTTCTGGTTCACACATTACTATATTAAGTTTCATTTTTCTTCATTCTCCTTTTAATTAATTAAAAATTTTTTATTATTATTGAACGAATTATATCACAAAAAAACAAACATTTCATTTATTTTTCTTTAAAATTGTGCTATATTAAATTATATTATTGTGTTTTAGAAAGGATTTGAATTATTCTTATGAACGAAAAATATATAAAAAAATTAGAATTAAATAAAATAATAGATGTTCTTGAATCTTATTGCGTTACAGAAATTGGGAAACAACTTTTGCATAACATTGAACCTTCTAGTAATAAATTAATTGTTAAGCATTTACTATCTGAAACAACACAAGCCAAAAATTTAATTGCTCAAAACAGCAATCCACCAATTGCTGACGTTCAAGATTTTAGCCAAATATCAAAATTATTGAAAAGTAATATGGCTCTTTCTTGTGGAAATTTATTGAAAGTTGGTCATATTTTAAAAATTTCGCGAAACTTAAAATCTTATTTTTCTTCTTTAGATGATACATCTAAATATGATTCTATTGAAAACTATTTCGATAATTTATATACAAATATAGATTTAGAAAATAATATTTTTAAATCTATATTGGATGAGTCAACTGTTGCAGATGAGGCTTCCTCTGCTCTTAGTAATTTGCGTAGAAAAAGAAGAAATTTAGAATCTTCTATAAAAGAAAATTTAAATAAATTTATCCATTCATCAACATATTCAAAATTTATAATGGATCCCATAGTTACAATTAGAAATGATAGATATGTTATTCCCGTTAAAGTTGAATATAAAGATAATGTAAAAGGCTTTGTTCACGATATATCATACAGCGGTTCTACAGTATTTATAGAGCCTATTTCAATTTTTGAATTGAATAATCAAGCACATAATTTACAATTAGAAGAAAATGTTGAAATTGAAAGAATTTTAAAAAATCTATCTGATTCTCTAATTCCAATTGTAAATAATATAGAAATTTCACTAAATTCTATTGCAAATTTGGATTTAATTTTTGCTAAAGCAAAATTCTCTAATAAATTTAAATGTGTAGAACCTATTATAAACGAAGAAAAATTTATCGATTTCAAAGAAGCTCGTCATCCACTTATTGATGAAAAAGTTGTTGTTCCTATTGATGTTGAAATTGGAAATAAATATACATCCTTAATTATTACAGGACCAAATACTGGTGGAAAAACTGTTACTTTAAAAACAGTTGGATTATTATGTTTAATGGCTTACTTAGGATTACATATACCTGCAAAAGATGGTAGTAGTTTATACGTTTTTGATAATATATTTGCAGATATCGGTGATGAACAAAGCATCCAAGAATCCTTAAGTACTTTTTCTTCACATATGTTAAATATCATTGAAATTTATAAACAAGCAACATCAAAAAGTCTTATACTAGTAGATGAATTGGGCTCTGGAACAGACCCTATTCAAGGTGCTAACTTGGCAATTAGTATATTGGAATATTTTCACAAATTAGGAGCCTTATCACTTGCCACAACACATTATCAAGAAATAAAAAATTATGCACTTGTTACAGATGGATTCGAAAATGCAAGCTCTGAATTTGATATTGAAAATTTAAAACCTACATATAAATTACTTGTTGGTGTTCCTGGAAAAAGCAATGCTTTTGCAATAACCAAACGACTTGGAATGCCAGATTCTATACTAACAAGAGCAGAAGAGCTTATGAATGATGAACATATTAGTATTGAAGAGCTTATAAAAAATATTTATGATGATAAAGTTGAAATCGAGAAAGAAAAAGATAAAATAAAACAAAATTCTAATCAAATAGAACTTTTAAGAAAAAATTTTGACAATAAAAATACACAATTATCAACAAGAGAAAATGATATTATTGAAAAAGCTAAAATGCAAGCCCTCGAAATTCTGCTAAATGCAAAAAAAGAAGCCAATTCTATTATATCAAGTTTAAACGAACTTTATAATAATGCAGATGCCCAAGCTCTAAAGAAAGCCAATTCTATAAGAAATAAACTTAATGAGAATATAAAAAATAACAACTCATCTACAACTCCAAACAATCTATCAGAGCCATCTACTACATTAGAAAATGTAACTATTGGAATGACAGTACTAGTAAAAACATTAAACCAAAATGGAACTGTTCTTACTTTACCAAATAAATCAAATGAAGTTCAAGTTCAAATTGGTAGTATGAAAATGACAGTAAAAACAGATAAATTAGTTGCAATAAAAAATAATACTCAAAAATCTAATAATAAACAAAAAAGCTTTAGCAGTAGAAATTTCAATAACAAATTAAAAAGTAAAACAGCTGTTACTGAAATAAACGTAATTGGTGAAACAGTTGAGGAAGCAATTTTTGTAGTAGATAAGTTTTTAGATGACTCTGCCCTAGCAAATTTATCAACAGTTAGAATAGTTCACGGAAAAGGAACAGGCAAATTACGCCAAGGAATCCACAATTTTTTGAAGACAAACTCACATGTAAAATCATTTAGACTAGGAACCTTCGGTGAAGGTGAAACTGGTGTAACTGTTGTGGAATTAAAATAATGTATAAAAGAGAGTTCTATTTTTATGTGAAAAGATAAATTGCTTTATTTATCACATATATGAAAAGAGGGATACATTTTATTTCGTAATGTATCCCTCTTTTCATACTTTGGCAAAAATAGGCTCTTTCTATCTTCTTTTTTAACAACTTAATTTATATAAAGCATATTGATTTAGTGAAACACCTTCTTGCTCTGCTTCAACAGACAATTTATAATGTAATGATTTTGGTATTCTTATTACAAATTTTCCACTAAAATTTTCATATCCTACTGGTAACGGAATTTTAAAATTTCCTTCAAGTTTCGTTTCTATCCAACCTCTCATTGCTTCACGTATTCCTTCATATGCTTCTTCAAAAGTTTCACCAGTACTTTGGCAACCATCAAGTTCCAAAATTTTTGCATAAAAATATTCACCACTTTCATCTCTTATCGGTTGTATAATATAATTGTATGGTAAATTCATATAATAATTCACGTTTTTCATTTTTGCCCTCCTTATAAAAAAATTTATGTATTTTTATTAATTCTTTTGAGTACATCTTTCACATAAACTGCTTTTAATGGATTTTCAAATTTTATTGTTATTACATCACCTTTTATATTTATGAAATTTCTATGTGATGTTCCTTTAGTTTTTTTCATATGGTATCCATTATATTCTAGGACTTTTGCCAGTTCATCAAACCTTATTCCATTAGGCCTAAGTTTCATCTTTTGTATTATTTTATCTATATTTGGCACTAATATTCCTCCTTTAATGAATATGTACCATATTATTGATGATACTATATTCAGTACTATTTGTCAATACAAAACAAAAAACATAATATTTATATAAATTGCAATTAGAATGCACTATAATTATAAGGAAATAACACAGATATTACACTAATTGCCCCAATTAAAGCTATAATTTATAATAAATTACATATAGTATGATTAATTTTGAGATTAAAATTCAGTAGTACTTTACAAGATAACTTAATTTTATATCCTAAAAATATACTGTCTTTATCAAGAAATCTAAATTTTTGAATATAATTATTTGAATAAAGTGAGTGGAAATAAATACGTCTCTTTTTCCACATATAGAGAAATAAGAGCTACCCACTTTTTTCTCTAAAAAAATATTCCAATCTTCTTTTGTATTTGCCAAAACTCAAAAAATTTTGAA
>ENA-OOYV01000807-OOYV01000807.1-human-gut-metagenome-genome-assembly--contig:-NODE-807-length-20951-cov-2.480953_pt1 | contig 20951 bp, 21 predicted proteins | sample MGYA00241704_ERZ501380 | MGnify/ENA primary metagenome ERZ501380 (study PRJEB25962, sample SAMEA2042984) | human gut metagenome | biome: human gut; feature: human-associated habitat; material: faeces...
GCCCGAAAGCCGGCAGGGGTATTCGTCCTTTTTCTCCGCAAGGCCCACCTTTTCCAGCAGCGCCATGCACTTTTCCCCGGCATCGGCAGCGCCCGGCCGGGTCAGCAGATAGGGCTTCATCAGGTTTTCCCGCACCGTCATGTGGGGGAACAGGTTAAAGCTCTGGAATACCATGCCCATCTCGCTGATGAGCCGGGCCCGATCGGCCTTGGCGCAGTATTTTCCGTCCCGCACCAGCGCCTCCTCCCCCACGTAAATGCTGCCGCCGGTGATCTCCTCCAGGTCGATCATGCAGCGCAGCAGGGTGGATTTTCCCCCGCCGGAGGGCCCGATCACGGCGACCACCTCGCCCTCCTCCACCGCCAGGCTGACGCCCCGCAGGACTTCACAGCCGCCGTCAAAGGTCTTTTTTACATTTTCCAGCCGTAATACACTCACCGGGGCGCCTCCTTACTGATAATAATCCATCTTCTTTTCCAGCTTTTCCATCGCCACGGCCACCACCAGGTTGAAGATATAATAGAAAATGGCGGCGCCCACATAGGGCAGCACGCTTGCCTCCCGGCTGGCGATGCGCTTGACCAGCGTAAACAGCTCGGCATAGCCGATGACAAAGGCCAGTGAGGTATCCTTCACCAGCGTGATGACCTCATTGGTGATGGAGGGCAGGATGCGCTTTATCACCTGCGGCAGGATGATGCGGAAAAAGGTCTGGCTTTTCCGATAGCCCAGCACCTTGGCGGCCTCATACTGTCCCACCGGCATGCTCTCGATGCCGGAACGGTAGATTTCGGCAAAGTAGGCGGCATAATTCACCGCAAAGGCGATAATGACCGCATAGAACTGGTATTGCAGCGTGATGGGCACCCGGAAAATATAGTATGGCCCGTAGTAGACCACCATCAATTGCAGCATAAGCGGGGTACCCCGCAGCACCGAGATAAACAGCTTGAACAGAAGCTGCACCGGCCGAAAGCCGGATAGCCTGCGCCAAAGGGGGGATTTGCTGCGCCGGAGGGCGGCCAGCGGCGCCCAGCGGTTCATGCGGCCAAAGGCCACCAAAAGCCCCAGCGGCAGCGAAAAAACCAGCGTCAGCACAAAGATGAGGATGGAATTGCCCATCCCCTCCCATACCTGCGTCATCATTTCCAGTAGATTCATGGTCGGTCTCCTTTTTACGGGGAATACGGGAAAAATGCAGCCCCCTGCCGTTCCCGTCAAAGGGCTGCTGTTTTGCGGAGGCGGGGTATCACTTCCCAAGGCAAACCGCCTCGGTCAGACCCCATCTATCTGCTATCTTCGGATAGTTGGCAGCGGGGCGCCCTGCGGCGGGGGGAAAGGCGGCGTTGTGCGCTTCACCTGTTTTCCCGCAGCGGGGGCATCACTCCCCAAGGCAAGCTGCCTCGGTCAGACCCCGCTTTTCCGCTGTTTATGTAAAGATGCTTTGGGCGGAACTATCACTTCCCAAGGCAAACCGCCTCGGTCAGGCCCCACTTTTCCGCTATCTTGGCAAAGGTGCCGTCGGCGACCATCTCATCCAGCGATTTCTGTACGGCGTCCCGCAGCTCGGTATTCCCCAGCTTAAAGCCGACGCCGTAGGTCTCCCCGGCGATGGTGCCGTCCAGAATGACAAAGCCATCCCCGCGCTGCGCGATCTGATACTGCGCCACCCCGATATCCATGGCGATGGCATCCACTGCGCCCGCTTCCAGGTTCAAAAAGGCGGTGTTGTAGTCCGGCACCTCGGTGAGGCTGCGGAAGCTTTCGGCCAGCGCGATGTTATCGGCGTTGCTGCCGTCCTCGTTTTGGGTCAGCGCCGCCAAAGCGGAGGAGTCCGCCTGCACCGCCACATTTTTGCCGGCCAGCCCGGCGTAATCGGTGATGCCGCTGTCCTTTTTCACCACGATGACCTGGCTGTTATCGACATAGGGCTTGCTCCAGGTGTATTTGTCCTCCCGGCCCTGCATGGTAAAGCCGTTCCAGATGCAGCTGATGACCCCGGTCTCCAGCTCCATATCCTTGCTGTCCCAGTTGATGGGCTTCTTCACCAGCTCCCAGCCGTTGCGGGCGCATACCTCGGCGGCCAGATCGAGATTTTTAATATCATTTTTGAAAAAGAAATTCCTTATCGGGAGGGGCAAGCCCCTCCCCTACAAAAAATTTTCGATGATATTAATTTTTCTTATAGCTTTGCAATGAAACCAAAGTCGTAATTTACATCAACAACGGAACCCCGCCGTTTCGCTATCCGTCGCTAAATTGCAACATTTTCAACGGCGGAATTTGCTATGCCCCACGGGCATTAGCGCTTGAGGTTTACTATTTCTTCGAGCATCGTGTCCGAAGTGGTGATGATTCTTGAGTTTGCCTGGAAGCCTCTCTGTGTGATGATCATATCGGAGAATTCCTGCGACAAGTCAACGTTAGACATTTCGAGCGCACCCGATACTACAGAAGCAGAACCGTTTTCGCCTGCAATGTTTACCTGAGGCTGACCCGATGAAAGAGTTTCTCTCCAGTAGGAGCTTCCCACCTGCTCAAGACCGTTGGGGTTATCGAATGTAACAATATCAATTCTGCCGAGCATTATGATACCGTGTACGCTGTGTACACCGTAAATAGTGCCGTCCTCGTTGATATATACGCTGTCAAGATCCTTTACCGTCTGCGTAGCCGCAACACGTCCGTCTGTCATCTTGATATTGCCCAGAAGCTGGACCATATCAGAGAAGAAGTTGTTCGAGCCGCCTGCAAGACCTACCTTGCCGTCTGTGGCAAGAAGCGTTTCAAGTGCGCCGTTCGCAGCGTCCCAGTCCGTACTTGTAACCTTAAGCTGATACTTTTCGTTACTGCCTGCCGCCTTGTCTACAGCCGCCTGTATGTCGGCTACCGTAGCACCGGGGCAAACGCTTATCGTAAGACCGTTGTCCGACCACTTTGCCGTTGTGTCTGCGGCATTCTTTGAATATCTTAAGTTTATCGTGTAGTTGTTTGCGTATTCTCCTGCGTTTACTGTCGTAAATGTAAGAGAAGCCTTTGTTGTTCCGTCGTCCAGCTTCATTGTGTTTGTAGCTGTCGTTGCAGGAATATCTGCCGCAGGAGGCACCGTATCAAGCTCAAAATGGAGCGGAAGTACGCCCTCAATGCTTACACCGCCGTTTTCGCAAGCACGGGTCACAGCGTCCTCAAGATCGTTGAGGTTTGTATAATCATTCTTTTCGTTCAGCTGTACAACGAGCTTGTTTCCGCTCATATAAGCGTAATCGCTGTTGCCGACCGTAAAGCCTACCGATATGTTGCCGTCCGGAGTCGCTGTATCTGCCGATACTGTAAGCGGATATGTACCGCCCTTGTATGTAATTGTCTTTGAGTAGCTGGCTTCGTTGTCGAGAACCTCGGGAACTACGAATGTAATTCTGTTTGAAGATGCGTCAACGCCTGTTGCGTCACCGCTTACGCCGAGTACCATATTACCGTTTGAGTCAACGAGGTTTCCTGCGTTATCAACGTTGAATACGCCTGCTCTTGAATAGAAGATGTTGCCGGCTTCGTCCATTACCTGAAAAAATCCGTCGCCCGATAAAGCGCAGTCGTAAACGCTGTCGGAATATGTGAAGCCCGACTGTCCCATTACCTGTCCGATAGCGCCCAGCTTAGTGCCGTAACCTACCTGAGAGGGATTTACACCGCCCTGCATAGAAGTACCTGCCGAGCCGTTCTTCTTAGTCTGGTAATATACCTCCTGGAAGGTAGTTACGCTTGTCTTGAAGCCTGTAGTGTTTACGTTTGCGATGTTGTTACCTATAACGTCCATCTTCTGCTGATGTGTCTTTAATCCTGACACGCCCGAGAATAAAGATCTAACCATGATCTGTTCCTTTCTCCATCGTGCCGACCGCTCTTACCCGTCTGTCATTCGGGGTAAGGAATACTTCCTTTCGGTCCGGTATTACATAATTACGGTCGAGTCGATGTTCGTAAAAATATTTCCTTTTAAATCTTCCTGTGACATAGTTGTGATCACCGTGCGGTTTTTCACACTTACCACAAAAGCAGTCCTGTCTACGAGTACCAGTGTTTCGTTACTGCCCTTTTCTGCGGCTATCTCAATGCCGTCATTAAGTCTTTGCAGCATATCCGAGTCAAGTATCTCGATATTTCTGCTTTCTATACGCTTCATTGCGTGTTTCGAAAAGCCTACCGCCGAGTTTCTTGCATCAAGCTCGCTTTGCAGAGCTTCTGCAAATGTTCCTCCCGACTGTTGTGCGGCCTTTTCAGCATTCCCTGCTTTTGCGGTGTTAACGTTGCCTGTCGAAATCTGCAGATTCCGCAGCTTGAGTTCATTTATCAACATAACACTGCCGCCTTTTTATTTACTTGTTGCCCTCGGCACTGCCTGCCGGAGCTTCCGTGTTCTTGTCAGCCGTACTTCCCGTACCTTCGCTGACGTGTACTATCTCGTCAATAGAGTAGAGATAATTGTCTATCACTATCTTTGCGTCGCCGTCCTGCATTTCTGCCGACTCGACCTTGCCCTTTGCATAGTAGAATTTGCCGTCGTCGCCGAGTACCTTTACCGTTACTTCCTTGCCCACATATCCCAGTGCCTCGGTCATCGTATGTAACGTACCCTTGCTTACCGTATCGCTTATCGCCTTTACCGCCGATAAATCGTACTGCTTGCCGTCAACTACTACCTTCACATCGCTTCCGCTGATGCTTACTCCGGTGCATACGCCCGATAAAAGCGTTCCGTCGTCGCTCTGCGCATTCATTGTAAGCGTCTTGCCTACAAGACCTGCCGCATAGTTTGACATACTGTACTTCAGATTGTCCTGCTGTGCCTGTAATGCCGTGAACTGTGCCATCTGCGACACAAACTCGGTATTTGACGTAGGCTCAAGCGGATCCTGGTTGCTCATTTCCGCCATAAGCAGACTGAAGAACGTATCTGTGCTTATCGTATCGTTCTTGCCCGAATTCTTGAAAAGGTCCTTATACTTTTCGTGATTTGACTGTACACTCTGAAGACTTGAAATGTCTGCCATCTGTTATCCTTTCATGTCAGTCCGACCGATAAAAATCAGTCCATTGTCTGAATCTCCCCCAACAGATTTTCAAAGTCATCCGTGTCATTCTTCTGCTGACTGTGCGACTGCTGTCTGTAAGGGTTCTTACTGCTGCCGTCAAAATCTCTCTGGAAAAGTTCTGCCTGCGAGGTTTCCACCTTGTACGAGGTAAGCTCTATATCGTCATTCTTCAGCGCATACGCAAGCTGCTGTGACTTTGCCTGTAAAAGCTCCTTCGCCGCCTGAGTTTCCGTCAGTATCTCGACCGTGAGCTTTCCGCCCTCGTTTGCCATACGAACCGTGATTTTGCCCAGTGTTTCGGGTGTAAGCACAACCGTAAGCGTGCTTTTGCCGTTTGCCTTAGGTGCGTGTTCGCTCACAAACTCAGCCATATCGCTTATCGGTACTCTGACCGTGCGGATTTCCTGCCCGTTTTCGTCATAACGGCTTTCTGTTCTTGCAAATACATCACTGCCCTTTGCAAGCATATCGCTTACCGCATTCTTGTCGGTAACCTTCTGCTCGGTTTCAAGGTCGCTGTCAGACTTTGTGACCTCGTTTCCTTTGGCTATCGCCCTCAGTTCATCGCTCTTGCTTTCGATGTTTCTCTTGGCAAATGCCATTCTCGGAGCATTGTCCTCCTGCGTCTGTATATCCTGCTTTACGCTGTTGTCACCGTATTTTTCGTATGACGTTACCGTAAATTCAGCCTTAACAGCCTCAGAACTATCTGCTTTTACACCGGATGTTTCCTGCCTGCCTGTTTTTCCGATAAAGCCCATCTTATCGACAAAATCGGTCTTTTCGGTAAAAGTCGTATCTGCCTTTGAACGTACATTATCCGCATCTGAAGACTTTTCGGCATTTCCGACAGCCACGCTTGCAAAAGCGTCTGACTTGTCAGCCGTTGTAGCCACAGCATTTTCACCGGCAATGCTGTCTGAAGCGATTTCCGCTTTGACGTTCGTTTGTTTTACAGTATCCGCAGAGTCACTGTTATTCATCTGAATTTCACTCGCAAAATCATTTAAGGCGGAAATCTCTCCGTTTTGTAAACCGAGTGCCGTATTAACGTCATTCCCGTCTGAAATTTTGCTGAAAGCACCTTCTTCTGATAACACATCGTCTATCGGACTGCTGACCTCAAGACCGTTCATGATCTGCATAAGCTCGCTGTTGTCCGTCTGCACTGCGTCAGCGTAAAACTGCATCGTACCGCCTTGCAGATATCCTGCAAGCTCGGCTGTTTTAAGCAGTTCCTTCAGTTCTTTTGCATTCTGCTCAAGCTCGTTCAGCCCGCTTAATATCTCGCCGTTCATAACAGCCTTATTATCGGCATTCATTCGCACAGCTGAGTTCATATTGCACTGCTGACCGCTTGTTACCATAGCACCGAGCGTATCGGAGAAACCTCCGGCAGTACCGCTTGCTGAGCCGTTTTGTACGCTACCTGCCGAGATTGTGGCGGCATTGCCTGCAAACGTTGTAACAACGGCAGGCAATACTGCTGTCCCATTCATCATATCTCACCCCCTTTCAGCGCTATTCATTGTCAAAAACAATATATGCTTTTTAACAACTTTTATATATTTAACGTGTTTGAACCGTTAAAATTTATGAAAATTGCACAGCTTTCCACTTTGTATTGTAACACATTTCGAACTATATGTCAACAATTTACGGTGTATTACCTCCGTTTGAAGAGCCGTTTGTCACAAATTCCTCTATGATCTGCTCCTGCTCCTTCTGCGAGGCGTATCTGTACTCTTCAAGCTGTTTTTCCTCCAGCTTTTCAAGCTTAGAAACCTCTTTTGTAGCGTCTATGACCTTCTGAAGCTGAGTTTCAATTTCCTCACGCTTATGCGCCATAAGCCCCTTTATGCGATATATATCCTGTTGCAAAGAGGAAACATATTTCTTGTGCAGCGACAATCTCATAGCGGCAGTGCCGCCCCGCACAAGCTCATTCAGCTTGTCTATGCTCTGTTCGTACTCAGCCACCTTTGCGTCAAGCTCGCTTTGCATTTCCGCAAGCTCCGCCCTTAGTCTGCCGAGTATTGATTTCTCGCTGTCAAGCACCTGATCGTTGTACTTTTTCAGCGACTGCAATGTAAAATTAAACTTCTTCATATCGCATTAATATCAGGAAACCGCCGCCTTTAACAGCTTTATGGTATCCTCCATCGAGAACGATTCATACATTCCCTGCATCAGAAAATCGTTTATCTTGTCTATCTTCTTTATCGCCTCGTCAAGAGCCGGGTTTGTACCCTTCTTGTACGCTCCTATCGAGATAAGGTCAGCGTTGTTGTTGTAAAGCGCAAGCAGATTTCTCAGCTTTCCTGCCGCTTTATTATGCTCCGGGTCTGCAATTGCCGACATAAGACGTGAGATGCTCGGCAGTATGTCAATTGCAGGATAATGGTTCTGCGCCGCTATCTTACGGCTCAGCACTATATGTCCGTCAATTATACCTCTTACGGTATCAGATATAGGCTCGTTTGTATCGTCACCCTCAACAAGCACAGCATAAATTCCCGTTATACTGCCCTTTTCGAAGTTTCCCGCCCTTTCGAGCAGCTTCGGCATTGCGGCGTATATTGACGGGGTATAGCCTCTTGCAACGGGAGGCTCGCCTGTCGAAAGACCTATCTCACGCTGTGCCATAGCAAAACGTGTAAGATTATCCATCATCAGCAGAACGTCCTTGCCCTGAGAGCAGAAATATTCTGCAATAGCCGTAGCCGTCATAGGACATTTATTTCTCATCATCGCAGGCTGATCCGATGTTGCGACAACAACGACCGACCTTGCCATACCTTCTTCTCCGAGGTCGTTTTCTATAAATTCTCTTACCTCTCTGCCACGCTCGCCTACAAGCGCAATAACGTTGAGATCGGCCTTTACCTTTCGTGCGATCATACCCATAAGCGTTGACTTGCCTACGCCTGAGCCTGCAAAGATACCCATTCTCTGCCCCTTGCCCATTGTGAGAAGTCCGTCGATCGCCTTTACGCCAAGTTCTATAGGCTCGTGTATTTTCGGTCTGGTGAGCGGATTTACAGGAATGCCCGCTATAGGCACTGTGTCTGTATATTCAATCGGCTCTCCGTCGTCAAGCGGATTTCCCAGTGCGTCGATTATTCTTCCTATCAGCTTGTCGCCGGCTCTTACATTCAGCTTGTCGCCTGTGTTGTCAACTATACTGCCGGGCCCTATGCCCTCAAGGTCGGTATACGGCATAAGCAGTACCTTATGCTCGTTGAATCCCACCACTTCGGCAGGGATATGCGACTTCATATCCTTTGTGTAGATACGGCACACATCGCCTATACTGCACAGCGGTCCGCTCGCCTCGATCGTCATTCCGACTATCTTTTCAATTTTACCCAGATACTTATATGTATCGGTAGTTCTGAGTTCTGTCAGAAATCCGCCGAGATCCATGTTAAAGTCCTTTCAAATAAGGGAGTTATTCGCTTTGTTCTTCGCCGCCGTCATTGTCGGTTTCTGCCTGTGCCGCAGGTTCCTCCTGCTTCTCGGCCTTTTTCCTTGACGGCGCTCTGCGGTACTTTCCTCTGCCCAGCTCCTCTATCATCTTGAGCTGTGTCTGTATTCCGGCGTCGGTAATTTCACTGCCGTTGTCAATTATAACAGTACCGCTCGGTGCGTCCTTAAGCACCTCTACCTCCACGTTCTTTACATTTGTGAACAGTTTCTTGAAATAGTCGGTATCAGCCGCCATCTCCTCGCTGACATCGGTCTTTGATAAGGTCAGCTTTACATATTCACTGCCACGGAAGCTCTTTCCCGCTTCCTTTATCGTTTTCTTGACGACCGCCTTGTCCTTCTGACCGAGAGAGTTCAGCGTTATGCGGTTTACTATCTCCATTACCGTGTCGAATATCTCGACCTCGTAGCTGTCAAAAAGCTCCGCCTTGTCGCTTACCATCTGCTCGCTGAGCCTTTTCAGCTCCGACAGCATATCACGGCATTTGTCAAGCCCTGCGGCATATCCGTCCTCGTGACCCTTCGCAAAGCCGTCCGACCTGCTTTTTTCAAAGATTGCCTCAGCCTGTGCCTTTGCTTGTGCGGCATAATCCTGCGCCTGCTGTTCGGTTTCGCTGAGTATTCTCTGTGCTTTTTCACGGGCATCGGCAAGTGCCTTTTCACCCTGCTCACGATAATAGCTTGTTATCTTCTCTTTTTCCTGCTCAAGCTCCTGCCTGTGCTTTGCCGATGCTTCATCGGCGACCGCCGTATTTTCTGCGGTGTCGGCCGTCACTGTTTCCTGCAAGGGAGCTTGCGGTGCGACAGGCTTTACCTTTATTGAGTTGTCGATAACAACTGTATCTGTTGTAGGCTGTACGGGATAATAACCGCCCCGACCCGCCTTGAATACGCCTGCCAAAATATATTCCTCGCTTTCGTATTATGCGATGATTTCGTCTTCCTTGCCGCCCTTTGAGATAACGAGAGTACCCTCGTCCTCAAGTCTGCGTATGATGGATACGATTCTCTGCTGAGCCTCCTCAACATCACGCATACGGACATTGTGAAGATACTCAACGTCTGTCTGTACACTTTCACGCATACGGGTAGACATATTTGCATAGATGCACTCTGCAACCTCGGGAGTAGAACCCTTGATAGCAACCGCAAGATCCTTTGAATCGACCTCCGGTATAAATGCCTGTATAGCCATATTGTCGAGAGTTACTATATCCTCGAATACGAACATCTTTGAGCGTATATCGTCTGCCAGCTTCGGATCTCTCAGCGTCAGTTCGTCGAATATGTATTTTTCTGTTGCACGGTCTACGTTGTTCATGACCTCCGCAACATAGTCTATACCTCCGACCTCTGTGGTGTCGGCGGTAACAAGATTATCAAACTTCTTTTCAAGTGTGCGCTCTATAGACTTTACGACATCGGGCGATGCCCTGTCCATCTTAGCCATACGCTCTACTACATCTATCCTTGTTTTCTTGGGCAGTTCACTTAAAATAGCCGATGCCTGATCGCTCCTTGCGTAAGAAAGTATCAGTGCAATTGTCTGCGGATGCTCGTTTTGTACCATTGCAAGCAGGTTTTTATAGTCTGCCTTGCGGACAAATGCAAACGCTTTTGTCTGGAACTGCTTTGTTATCTTTTCAAACAGCGCCTGTGCCGTCTGCGGACCGAATGCCTTTTCAAGTATGTCACGGGCATACTCCACACCACCCTCGGATATTACCTTCTGGGTAAGGCAAAGCTCATAGAACTCGTTAAGAACGCTGTCCACCACTTCCATAGGGTAGTAGTTCATTCTTGCTATTTCAAGCGTGATCTGCTCTACCTCCTCGTCGGAGAAATGCTTGAATACCTCGGACGCATTTTCCGTACCGATAGAGCTTATGATTATCGCCGCCTTTTGTGCGCTGGTGAGTGCCTCCATATATATCCTTCCTTTATGCTGTCAATATCATTCGCCGTTTTTCATCATAGAACGTATGAGCTGGGCAACGACATCGGGATTTGTGCGTGAGAAATCCTTGATTTCCTTCTTGAGAACCGCACTCTTTGACTCGTCGTCATAGTCGTCAAGGTGCTGTATGTTGAATTCTTCGTCCGGCTGAGGCTGAGGCTCAAAGCTGAGAGCGGCTGATTCCTGCGCCGCCTGTGCCGCCGCTGCCTGTGCGGCCGCCGCCTTGGCTCTTGCTTTTGCACGTTTCTTCTTCTTTGCGTTGCTTGTAAGGATAGCTACGATAAGCAGTGCAAGCACAAGAAGTCCGAGCAGGAGTATGATATAAACCGTCCAGTCAACGCTTCCGCCTCTGTTTATCGTATTGCCGTTGCCGTTAGTGCCGTTGTTGCCGTTTATAACAAACGGGTAGTTTGCAACCGTAACATTTGCAACGTCTGCGCCGATAGCAAACGCAATTACTTCACGGAGCTGTTCCTTGTCCGCTTCAAGCATATTGATCTGATCTACAGTTACAGCCGCCGTTATTTTATCTACCGAATAGCCGTTCTTTTCAAGCTGTCTTATCTCGGTGTTTACAAGACGCTTTACAGTAATGCTGTTCTGATAGTAATATTGGTTATCGCCGTCGCCCGTGATAGTCGGATAGTTCGGTGAAATGTCGCTGTTGCTTGTTGTGCCTACAACGCCCGACAGCGAGCCTATTCCGCCCCAGCCCTCGTTCTTTGTGGAGCTTTCTATCATACCGCCCGATGTACCGTCCTCTGCTACAGACGGTGTGTAGATGGTATATTCCGACTTTGAGTTATCGTAATTGAGCTTTACGTTTACGTTTATCGTGTAGTCCTTGTACAGCTTTTTCAGCGTGTCGTTGAGCTGGCTCTTGAGCAGGCTTTGCATCTGCTCCTGGAAGTTCAGCCTTGACTGGTACAGCACGTCCTCCTCAACGGTCGTGTTCTCACCGCTGAGCAACTTGCCGTCCGAGTCGAGTATTGATATGTTTTCACGCTCAAGACCCGGCAAAGAGTTCAGCACCAGTGCATAGATACCTTCAACCTGATCGCTCGTAAGCTGTGCGCCGTTTTTCAGATCGAGCTTTACGCTGACTCTCGGTTCTTCGCTGTCCGTGGAGATAACATAATTGCTGTTCTCCGGCATAGTGATTATAACATAAGAGTTCTTGACCGCACTTATGGTGTTGATGGCTTTCATAAGATGCGTCTGTAACTGCTGTATCTGAAGCACCTTCTTTTCGGTGTCGGTCGACCATATACCTATGCCGCTGTTCCATACGTCAAAGTTGAACGTTGACTTGGGGTTCCCTGTATGCTGAGCTGCATTCTTACATTGTCCGCCTGGTCGCTCGGTACAGAGATACTGCCGTCCGTACCCATTTTTACGTCCGTTATTCCAAGCTCGTTTATAGCCGAAACGACCTGCGAGCTTTCCTCACTGTCAAGTCCGGTATAAATAGCCGTATATCCCTTCTGATTAAGCACTATCGCAAGCACTATTGCGGCAACTATTACTACCGATACCGCAGTTATTATGAATATCCGCAGATTTTTCGCAAGCGAGCTCCATTTATCTTTGAATCCGCTCCAGAAAGCGGAGAGCTTATCCTTCATCTATATATGTATCCTTCCCTTGAAGTGTAGATCAGTATTGATCAGACGGTCATACGCATTATCTCGTTGTATGCGTCAACAGCCTTGTTCTTGACAGTAACAAGCAGATCCACAGCGGTAGCCGCCTTTTCGAGATTTACCTGTATCTGTGCAAGATCGTCCACATCGCCGAGCATAAGGTCTATCGAATCCTTCTGTACCTGTGCGTCGGTTTCCTTGACGTTCTTTACAAGCGACTCAAAAACATCAAAGAACGTTGCTTCGCCGTCATCTGTGCTTTCGGTCTGCTTTTTCTGACTCATCGTTTCCATAGGGGTGATACTGCTTGTAAGCGGTACTATAAACATTTATATCAGTTCCTTTCGGGTATCGTTAGTTGTTTCCTATGCTGAGTGCCGTCTGCGCCATTGATTTCACAGCGTTCAGCACAGCAAGGTTAGCTTCATACGAACGTGTAGCCGCCATAGCGTCCATCTCTTCCTCCGCTACGTCAACGTTCGGCAGATAGTAATAGCCGTTCTCGTCTGCGTCGGGATGTGTAGGGTCATAGACCGGTGTGAGCGGTGTTTCGTCCTCGACTATCTCGGTAACAAGAACGCCCTTGTTTTTAGTCGCAGAAACAGTATTCGCAGGCACTCCCCCTGCTATTTTTTCTTTCCTCTTTGCTATAGTTTCCTCAAGCACAGAGTTGAAACCCTTGTTTTCGCTGAACAGTACGACCTGCCTTCTGTACGGCGTACCGTCCTCCGTTCTGGTGGTTTTTGCGTTCGCAACATTCTGCGAAATTACATCAAGACGCAGTCTTTCCGCTGCCATGCCCGATGCGGCTATATTAAGCGAGCTTAAAAATGCCATGCAAAAAACTCCTTTCTGTATGTCAAAAAAGCGTTGAAATCCGTTTCACTGTATATAATCCATTATTTTAAAGCGTCTGCTTTAAGGCGATAGCCGTTAATTGTGCGGTATTGCCTAAAATTACGTTTTCATTGCCGAACGCAGCCTTGTGAACTCTCCGTTCATCTGGTTCTTGAGAGCCTGATAGTGAAGCTGTACCTTCGCAAGCTCGTTTGACTGCGAATCAACGTCTACGTTGTTGCCGTCCGGCTGAGTGTTGGTCGCAGTGTCCTCGTACACTCTGGTAGCAAGCTCGACCTGCTTTGAGCCTTCCTTCGCCTTACCTCCGACAACGCTCGTGCTTTCCATTCTGTCCTTGAGTACAGCGTAAAAATCAAGATACTTGCAGTTATATCCGGGCGTATCCTGGTTTGCTATATTCTGTGCGATTATCTGCTGCTTCTGCCACAGAACAGACAGACCCTGTTCGGTAATGCGAAAAGCGTTTGTGTTGAAAAGTGCCATATATCCTCCTTTTCAAGCGGTCCTTCTCAGGAAATGTTCCCCGTGTCATAAACAGTTAATACGATGAACGATTTCCGTATTTTGTATTTCGGTGTAACAAAGTTACAATATGTAGAAAACCACCTTAAGTTATGTTAACATTATATGGTTTTTGGTGCGATTTTAACAAATTTCGAGTTACAGTTCTAACAACTCAATTGTATATTATACAACATTTTTTACCGTTTTGCAAGGCTGGTAGGAAAAATCTGTTGATTTTTGTACGATTCTCTAAAAGCGGTGACTGACAATATGCAACGGCTGTATTTTTTAGTCAGACTGCACAATCGTACAAGCTACCACTTCCTGTCGAATGTGGGAAGCTCGGTAAACGTTCTTTTCCTTGCCTGCCTGTAGACCATTCTTGTTTTCGGTCTTGAAACGGGCTTTGTTTCGGCGGCTTTCTTTTTCTCGCACCTTAGCAGATACCGTTTCTGAGCGAGCGAGCAGTGTCTGAAAATCGTTTTCTGCTTCGGAAAGCACAGCGGAAGCGTCAGCGAGGATATTTCCCTGAAGCCGTTTTCATTAAGCCACCAGCTGTCAAATTCAGGCTTGCCCTGCCTTATGTGGTATCCCAGACGGTCAGAATCGCCCTCGTAGCACCTGATTTTCCCCGTAAAGACAAGCCTGCCTTTTTTCACAGACAGCTTCATCTCGTCATACGGTATTATATACAGCCTGCGTTGTATCCCGCCCGTGTCCGCCGATATTTTTCCGCCGTACCTGCTGAGAATTGCGGCGGATTTCTGTATCTCGAAGTAGGTGCATCGTTTTATACGTCTTGACCGTGTTTCGCATATAAAGAACAAAAGAAAGGTGAACGCAAGCCACACGGCAACGCATATCGCAGGAACAGCAAGTCCTGCGGCGAGAAACCCCTCCGTCCGCCAATTTCTTGTCTGTATTATCAGCGACATAAGGCTCAGAAGCGCAGGGAGCGCAAGCACAGCTCCGACAGCAACGCTTGCTTTCTGGCAGACAGTGCGTGCTTTCGATGTGTCGGCGTGAAAAAAATTCTGCATAGACCCTGCGGAACAACATTCCGCTACCGCACCTCCCTTACGACAAACTTCTGCTTATACTAATTATATTATAGCCGCCTTACAAAAGTCAACGAACTTTTCTTAATTAATTTGTATAAAAACAAGCTGTACTTTTTAAACAATTCGCAGAATTTTTAAAAACCGACTAAAAAACTGCCGATTCTGCTTGATTTATTGTTCAATTTATTGTATACTTAATGATAAATGATAATATAGGCGTGTTGGGTGCGGCTGTAATGCCTTTTCCCCGTGTCTTAAGGAAAGGGGAGTTGTGCTTTTTGAGCTATAAGAAAGAAGACTTTACTTCTTTTGAGATAACCTCGCTTGACGGTGAGCGTCTGATGTACACCGAGAGCAACTTCGACTTTCCGATAATGTATGACCTTAACGATAATATTATCGACAATATGCTGATGATAAAGGGACGGAGAATGCCCGAGATCGACACATCTCAGTATGTTTACGTCATCGCCCGTATGCGTGACGGCGACCGCTACAGATACAAGACAAACGTATCCGTATCGACCGACCGCCAGCTTAATGTGATATTAAGACCCGACAAGGCGGAGCTTCTTGAAGAGCGCAGAAGATATTTCAAGATAAAAACGAATGAAAGAGCGTTTATAACGCTCAGGATGCAGGAGGGCGACGATAAGCCCGTTCCGCTTGATCCGCCTGCCGAGATATACATCAAGGATATAAACGTCGGCGGAGTATTTTTCATCTGCACAGACGCACGCAGGCATTTCGCCAAAGGCGACAAATTGCTGATGATAATCAATCTGTCCGGCTCACGCCTTGAGCTTAATGCCGAGGTGCTGAGAGAACAGACGATAGATTCGCAGGAAACCGATACAGGCTACGGTTGCCGCTTTATCGGTGTTTCTCATTCGCAGGAAGAAACTATTTCAAGATATATCTACAAGCTGCAGTTTGAAATGCTGCAGAAGGAACGTGAAAAACGTGATATGTTTTGACGGAATTTAACATAAAATATGAAACGATTGATAATTTAAGGGTTTCGGAGGTTTTATAAAATGCAGTCATTAAAGATCAAAACGACTTTACGCATACTCACTACGGCTTTCGCCGTAATACCGATGCTGATAGTCGGCATAGTGGGATATTTCAGTATGACGGGCTTTGCCGCAAATTCGGTAAGCCAGTTTGCAAGAGCGGCAGGTGCGGCTCAGCAGGAGATAATCAATCAGTACATAAACGAGTGTATATCCGATGTTGCTTATCTTTCATTAAGCAGGCCTGCAGGAACGCTTGCACAGAGCGGTCAGGGTGATGACGCAAAGGCAACGCTTTCACTCATTGCCGAGAATATCGCCGACAGGAACAGCGGCTTCAAGAACCTTGTGATAACCGACTCCTCCGGCAATATCGTTTACGAATATGAGGATATACAGGGCATGAAGGAGAGCTTCTTCGGCTTCGAGGAGCTTGAGGGCTATTCCGAAGGCTCGATAAAGATTTCAAAGATCTATATGAACAACGAGGACTACGAAACAAGCGTGTTCTACGTTGCAAAGAGCATAGATGCGGACGGCCTCAACAATGTTGACGGATTCGTCATAGAGATTATCGACCTTTCAAAGATAAGCGAAATACTGTCTAAGTCGTCATACGGCGAAGGCAAGGGCTATCTTTCCGTAACCGACGGCACAGGATGCGTGCTGAATTACGATGGTACCGCCGTACAGAAGATAGATGATATTTCCGACAGCGGAATAATAGATGTTATGAAGTCCACAACTAAGCCCACATCGGCTGAAAATAACGTTGACTATAACGCAGGCGGTAAGCTCGGCTGCTACAATTATTTCACAGGTGCGTCCACGTCAAACTGGAAGTGGGTAAGTGTTTACCCTGCAAATATGGCAATGTCGCAGATTACAGTTCCGCTCGCAATATCGCTCGGTACTATGGTGGTTCTTGCCGTTATATGCGCACTTCTCGGTATTCTTATCACAAAGTCTATCGTAAACCCGATGAACGAGATGGTAAAGGTTGCCCGTGAGATACAGGAGGGCGACCGTGACAAGCGTCTTGATATAAAGACACACAATGAGTTCAAGGATATTTCCGAGCTGTTCAACAATATGCTCGATGACGTAAGTATGTCTGAGGAGCTTCACAGAACGATTTCGGACATTTCGGACAATATGCTGTTCGAGTGGGATTTCCACAAGGAAACAATGTACGTTTCGGATAACTTCAAGGAGAAGTTCGACATAGACCCGTCAGAAGCTCAGCTTGCAAACGGTAAGTTCCTTGATAAGATAATGTCGGAGGACTATGCCGAAATCTATAAGCGTGATATAAGCACACTGCTCAAGAACAGAACAGGTCACAGCGGCGAGTATCAGATGACCACAAAAAACGGAAGCCTGTTATGGTTCTCTATCCGTGCGCTCTGCGTTACCGACCGTCTTGGCGAACCGCTCCGTGTTATCGGTGTCGTAACCGACATAGACAGCGAAAAGAAGCTTGAGCTTCAGCTTTCCGAGCGTGCAAGCTACGACTTCTTATCACAGCTTTATAACAGAAGCACATTTGAGCGTGAGCTTAAGAGTGAGATTGAGCGTAGCGCACACGCAAAGGTTGCGGTACTCTTTATAGACGTTGACGACTTCAAGTTCATAAACGACCGTTTCGGACATTCCGTAGGTGACGAGGTTATCAAGTATGTTGCCGGCTGTATCAAACAGCGTGTAAAGGGAAGCGGATTCGCAGGACGTTTCGGCGGTGACGAGTTTGTTCTTTGTATCACCGATCCTAAGCAGATCGAGGAGATAGAGAGCCTGTCGCTTGACCTTATAGATGAGCTTTACGAGGGCTACCACTCCGAGCTTGCCAACGTTTCGATAAACGTAAAGGCAAGTATCGGTATAGCGTTCTACCCCGAACACGGCGATGACAGCAACAAGGTAGTTGCCGCCGCTGATGAGGCTATGTACTTCGTAAAGAAGAACGGTAAGGCAAACTACCACATCTATCAGCCCGAAGATTCAGAGATGGAAGATCTTCAGCACACATTGTAATTAAAGTAATCAGAAATATTCATACCCGCTTTTTCAGCGGGTATGATTGCTTTTATCTGTAAATAATTTGAAAAACTAAAATTTAATCCGATAAGGCAAAGAGAGGATACACTGTATGGCAGTTGTTATAGCGATAACAAATCAGAAGGGCGGTGTCGGCAAAACCACGACCTGCGCCGCATTCTGCGGAGGACTAACCGAAAGCGGTAAGAGCGTTCTTGCAATAGACCTCGATCCGCAGGGAAATCTCAGCTTCAGCCTTGGCGCTGACGCAGAAGAAAGCTATACTATGTACGATGTATTCAAGGGAAACTGCACCGTAAAAGAGGCAATACAATGCACGGATAACTGCGATGTTATCCCCGCAAACATACTGCTGTCGGGCTGTGAGCTTGAGCTTACCGGTGTTGGCAGAGAGTACCTTCTCAGAGAGGCACTGTCGGACGTTATGGACGATTATGATTACATAATGATAGACACCCCTCCTGCGCTTTCAATCCTCACGATAAACGCATATACAGCGGCGGACAAGCTGATTATTCCGATGATAGCCGAGATACTCAGCCTGCAGGGAATAGCACAGCTTAAAGAAACGATTTTCGCCGTAAAGAAATATTACAACAAGGATCTGGAGATTACAGGCATATTGCTTAATAAATATAATCCCCGACTTGTGCTTACAAAAGAAGTTGAGGAGCTTGCCGGAATGATAGCCGAACAGCTTGGCACAAAGATACTCAGTTCAAGGATAAGCACAAACGTTTCTCTTGCGGAAGCCCCTGCACACGGCATTTCCATAATGGAATATGCCCCACGCTCCAAGGCGACCGCAGAATACCGCAGTCTTATCAACGAAGTGACTGGCGTACCGATGAAAAAATCGCAGAGAAAGGACAGCAAACGTCCGGTCCGCAGACCCTCAAAGAAACAGTAATTCACGAAAGGAGCGCATCCTGTGGCAGAAGAATATAAATCAAGCAAGACAAGACAGGTAATGAATCTTATAAACGCAAAACCCTCAGGTGTCAATCCGTTCTTACCGCCTGCCGAGCAGGAAAGAGAGAAGAAATCGCTTGCTGAAAGCACCGTAGAGGACAAACTGCGTAACTATACGCAGTCAAAGCGAGGCACATCCGCTCCTAAATCTCACACAAAGCATAACCCGATGCTTCATATCCCCGAGGACGATGAGCCACAGCAGACGGTTAAAAGCGTAACACGTCACACAGGACAGATAACGATAGATATAAACCGTATAATCATTGACGAGATACTTGATGATGCGTTAAGACGTTTCAACACCTGCCACTGCGAAAAATGCAAGCGGATAATATCCGAAAAGGTACTTGACCTTGTTCCCGTAAAAATAGTAACGGTAACGCAGGATGAGGAGCGTTCGGTAGTAGACGGCTATTGCAGCTACGCCCGAAAGGATATATATTCTGCGATCGTCAAGGTCGTTCTTGAAAATAAACGCAGACCCTTCCACAACGAACGGCTGTGAGCCGCTTCAAATTCCGACCTTTTTAAAGGCTGGTGCGTTATTGAGGTTAGCAAAACGGTCGGGAATAAGCGTTAAAAAGAAAAACCAAAAGTTTCGGTTAGTCCTTTTCAAAATAACCGCCGCTCTCATTTCACCGTTGCGGTGCTTGAGTTTAGCGACAATATGAAAGCCACAGCAAAAGCTGTGGCTTCAGTTATATACCCGAAATTCAAATCAGATAATGCAGAATAAAACAAAAACCCCTCCGCCATAAGCGGAGGGGTTGTATGCTCTTTAATTAAAGCGTTTAATCACTTAAAAGCGATTACTTGCTTCTCTTCTTAAGAACGATACCTGTTGTAGCAACTGCTGCTGCTGCGAGAACTGCAGGGATAACTGCTACTGCAGCACCTGTAGGAGGGTTAACGGGCTCGCCTGAGCATTCGCCGGGGTTTACAGTACCTGAAGATGCACCGGGCTCAGCAGGATCTTCTGTTTCGCCGGGCTTAACAGGATCTGAAGGCTTTTCAGCTCCGTTGGGTTCGCCAACTGAGAATGTTATTTCGAACTTTGTGAAAGAGGGAAGCTCAACGCCTGATAAAGGAGCGTTGCCGTTCTTGAAGTTGTCGTTCCACTCGTTCATAAGAGTGATTCTGAGTCCGCCGCCTTCGTTGTTAACTGCGAGCTTTGTAAGATCGCCGTATTCCTTGCCATCAAGCTTGATAGAAGAAACCTTTACGTTGTCAGCATTGTATAAGTTAGTGTTGTTGTCATAATCTTCCCAAGGGAGATCTGTCTGAATAGCAACGTAGTTGCCGCCAAACTTAACAGGACCATACTGCCAGAAATCGTAAGTAATAGTCATGTCCTTACCTGTATCTCTGAAAGTTGTCTTAGGAAGTGAAGGCCATTCGCCGATTGTACCAACTGTTGAATCGAACTGAGCTTCGAGACCAACGTTTAACTTACCTGCGCGTGAAGTTGTAACTTCAGCAGTGGGGTCAGTGGGAGTTGTGTAAGCAGCAAGAGACTTGCCGTCCTTATCGAAGAATTCAACCTTGTCGATAAATGTTGTAGCAGGAGCAGTTGACTTGTCTTCGTTTTCAACTGCGTTCATCCACCAGATCTCAACCTTGAAGTAACCGGACTCTGATGTTTCGCCTGTTTCTTCGTTAGTAACCATACCTGATGCGAGACCGTTTAAGCCGTCCCATACCCATTCGCTTGTGCCTGCTGCAGCAGATTCGCACTGAGCAGAAGCTGCCCAACCGGATGTACCGTCAGCATTGATTACGTTACCGCCTAAAGCACCGTTAACGTAAGCTTCGTTTGTAATTGTAGCAACTACCTTAGTTACATTGGGAGCCCATTCGTAAACAGACTCATCGTACTTGAGTTCCCACTTGTTAGATGCGGGAGCACCGTTTTCTTCAACAGTTGCCTTAAAAACAGCTGCAGAAGCGCCGATTGCAAGTGAAGATACAGCTAAAGCTGCAGCTGCAACACTTGCTAAAGTTCTTGTAAACTTCATTTTTTTGTCCTCCATAAAATATTTTTCTAGCTTTTAAGCTATTTTTAATCATACTATATCGCAATTAGATTTGCAATTGGCATTTTGCACAAAAAAACTTTTTTGTTTTGGTGAAACAATATAAAGATTAATGCGATTTTGTACGTTTACAGCGTTAAATCTGAAAATACAACAATTTGTATAACAAAAAACTCAAGGCAATACCGCACAATTAACGGCTATCGCCTTTGCCGCACGCCAAGCTTGCATATTTTCCGTCATCCTGTACAAATTTCGTTTGACAGG
>ENA-OOYV01000822-OOYV01000822.1-human-gut-metagenome-genome-assembly--contig:-NODE-822-length-20717-cov-4.256026_pt1 | contig 20717 bp, 14 predicted proteins | sample MGYA00241704_ERZ501380 | MGnify/ENA primary metagenome ERZ501380 (study PRJEB25962, sample SAMEA2042984) | human gut metagenome | biome: human gut; feature: human-associated habitat; material: faeces...
TTTCCAATAAGCTGCTTTCGGCAACCGCTCTTCCGCTGATTGACAAGTCGTTCATTACTGTTTTTTAATAATATGTTATTCATTTGTTATTTTGAGCAAAAGCATCATTTGGTACTATAAACTCAATTAACACTAAAGCCAAAGCCAACGCTAACGCCAACTATAAACTTTTATAGTGAATATATAAATTGTGGCAAACAATTTGTTTTTCATTTTGTTGCATAGGATAGGAAGTTGAATAGTGTAATTAAAGTATTGAATACAAAAGAGATGATTACTATACCCTCAAAGAAAGTTGTTAAATTCAGGACCCAAATTTTAGATTAGATCTGCTATTGAGTGTTACTTGTTAATTTTGAGAGGAGGAGGGTGCCAAATTTTTTGGCACCCTCATGTTTTTATTTGTCAGTAGTATTTATAACTACTGTGTTATAAATGTAATTATTTAATATTTCTTTTTTTTATATGCTCTACAATTATCCGAATGATATTTTATAATCTAAACAGTACTTTATGCTGTTAACATAATGAATATGTAATTATTTGATTCATATAAATATGCTAATGGAATAATTAAAATTCGTTTCAATTTATCCATGTTCTAATTAATACAAACGTTATGCGAAAAAACAGCTGTATTATTTGTAATTTTTTTTGCAGACGAAAAAAATGTTATGAGTTTTGTTGGAGTTTAAAATAATTCATACATACCTTTGTATTGCTAAGGTGATCCATTAGAGTACTTCTATATGGATTGAATAGGGAATCCGGTGGGAATCCGGAACTGTCCCCTCAGCTGTAAGTTCTTATAGAGCGTTTTGCACTCATTTTGTCACTTTAAAGTATTAAGGGAAGACAGCGGAACGTAGAACAAGTCAGAAGACCTGCCTTAACATTGGTACTCTGTATTCCGGGGAAGAGGAATATTGAAGTTACTGGTTTTTACATTTTTTTACAGAAAAGAGAACACTGCTACGGTTTTGTAGCATGCTGTCTGTACTTACGATTATCGCAGTCTTTATTACAAGATGTGGTGTATCAAGTGCGTATGCCTGGCATATTGGGGCTTTGCGTGGTTGGTGCTTGCTCCTTGTTGTCTTTAGTGAAACATGTTGATCCGGTTGGTTTGCAGTTTAACGATTAATCAATAAAATATCTTGTTATGATGACGAAAAAAGAATACGTAGAGAGCTTACGCAAATTGAATCTTAAAGTTTACTATATGGGTAAGCTTATTGAAAATCCTGTAGATCATCCAATGATTAGGCCATCAATGAATTCCGTTGCAAAAACTTATGAATTGGCCGAAGACCCTCAATACCAAGATATAATGACAGTATATTCACCACTTGTAGGGAAGAGAATAAACAGATTCTGCCATTTGCATCAAAGTACAGAGGATCTCGTTAATAAGGTTAAAATGCAGAGACTTATGGGGCAAAAGACCGGAGCCTGCTTTCAACGTTGTGTTGGAATGGATGCCTTTAATGCTATATTTTCAACAACATACGAAATAGATAAAGCATTAGGTACAGAGTATCATAAACGATTCACAGAGTATATGAAATATGTGCAGGAGAATGACCTTACGGTTGATGGTGCTATGACAGATCCTAAAGGGGACAGAGGGCTGTCTCCATCAAAACAAGATGACCCGGATATGTATATGCATGTAGTTGAGGTTAGAGAGGATGGAATTGTAGTCAGAGGTGCCAAGGCTCATCAGACAGGTGCTGTCAATTCTCATGAACATCTTATTATGCCTACTGTTGCAATGAAGGAGGAGGATAAGGATTATGCTATTTCATTTGCTGTACCATCTGATGCTCCGGGTGTATTTATGATTTATGGACGTCAATCATGTGATACCAGAAAATTAGAGGAGGGTGCAGATATGGATTTGGGAAATTCTCAGTATGGCGGTCATGAAGCACTTGTTGTTTTTGATAATGTATTCGTCCCAAAAGAGAGAGTGTTTATGTGCAGAGAGTATCAGTTTGCCGGCATGATGGTTGAGCGTTTTGCAGGTTATCACAGACAATCGTATGGCGGGTGTAAAGTTGGAGTCGGTGATGTCCTTATAGGAGCTTCGGCTTTGGCAGCTGAGTATAACGGCGTTCCAAAGGCAAGCCACATTAAGGATAAACTTATAGAGATGATGCATCTCAACGAGACTTTATACGCTTGCGGTATTGCTTGCTCATCTGAAGGACAGAAAATGCCTGCAGGTAATTATCAGATAAATCTTCTTTTGGCAAATGTCTGCAAACAGAATGTTACAAGATTGCCGTATGAAATAGCCAGACTTGCAGAGGATATAGCGGGTGGATTAATGGTAACGATGCCATCTGAACAGGATTTTAAAGATGAGAAAATAGGGCCATTTGTAAAAAAATATCTTCAGGGCGCAACCGGAACATCTACCGAGAACAGAATGAGAGTACTGAGACTGATTGAAAATCTAACCTTGGGAACTGCAGCTGTTGGATATAGAACTGAATCTATGCATGGCGCAGGTTCGCCTCAAGCTCAGAGGATAATGATTTCAAGACAGGGTAACTTGGAGGAGAAAAAACAGCTTGCCAGAGCTATTGCTAAAGTAGATGTATCCAAAGATGCGGCTAAATAGTGTGAATTTGCTCAATGATGTTAATGATTAAAGAGTTATGATTTTAAATAATCGTTATTGTAATAGAATTGTTGATGTGTGTAAGGCGGTACGGGCTATCGAAAGCAGAGACAGAGTGGTATTCGGGCATGCGGCCGGATGCCCTCGGCTCGTGCCCAAAGAGATGCTTAATCAATTAGACAGATTAAAAGATATACAGATATATCACATGCTTACTTTGGGCGCAGATGAGCATCTCAGACCCGGGACAGAGGGACATTTCAGACATGTTACGAATTTCGTAGGTGCAAATTCAAGGGCTGCCATAGCAGAAGGAAGGGGCGATTTTTTACCGATATTCTTTTATGAAGTTCCGTCTTTGTTTACAAATGAGTATCCTGTTGATGTTGCTGTAATTCAGGTTTCTAAACCAGATGAAAACGGAAACTGCAGTTTAGGCGTTTCGTGTGATTATACTAAAGCAGCGGCTGAAAAGGCTAAATTGGTAATAGCAGAGATGAATGAACAGATGCCTTTTGTGTACGGTGATAATTTTATACATGTGTCAAAATTGGACTGTATAATATCTTCGGATATGAAATTGGCGAATATTAATCTCCCGACAATTACTGATGTAGAGAAGAAAATAGGGGAGCATTGTGCTTCATTGATTGAGGACGGTTCTACATTACAACTTGGAATAGGAGCTATACCGGATGCTGTGTTAATGTTTCTCGACAGTAAAAAGGATCTTGGAATACATACGGAGATGTTTTCCGATGGTGTTGTTGACCTTGTAAATAAAGGTGTTATCACAGGTGCAAAGAAGACATTATTACCTGGTAAATTGGTTGCAACATTTCTCATGGGAACCGACAAACTATACAACTTTGTAAATAAAAACAAAGATATTGAGATGCGCCCTGTAGATTATGTTAATGATCCAAGAATAATAGCTCAAAACGATAAAATGATCTCTATTAACTCATGTATAGAGGTTGACCTTATGGGGCAGGTAGCATCCGAAACGATTGGCCTAAGACAGTTCAGCGGAACAGGTGGGCAGGTTGATTATGTTAGAGGTGCTGCCTGGTCTAAAGGTGGTAAATCTATTATGGCAATGCCATCTACAGCCGTTGGTGGAAAAGTTTCAAGAATTGTTCCATTCTTGGCTCATGGTTCGGCTGTTACAACATCCCGGAATGATGTGGATTATGTTATAACAGAATATGGAATTGCAAAACTCAAAGGAAAGACCTTAAAGGAAAGAGCCAGAGCTTTAATAGAGATTGCCCATCCTAATTTTAGGGAGATGCTGGAGTCTGAGTTTTATACCCGTTTTAAAAAATAATTAATAACATAATGCAACTATTTAAATTAAAAACAAGATTATGCAAGTTCGATTCTTTTGCCGATTTTGCAAAAGAGTATCAACTGAATGAAAATGACTTGGTCATTACAAATACATTTATATTCGAACCGTTCATGAAGGTACTTAACCTTCCGTGTCATTTTGTAATGCAGGAGAAATATGGATTGGGTGAACCTTCGGACATAATGATGAATAATATACTTAACGATCTTAAAGGTGTTGAATATAATAGAGTTATTGCAGTAGGTGGAGGTACAGTAATAGATATTTCTAAAATATTTGCCTTAAAGAATGTTAGCAATGTGGTAGATGCTTTTGAAAGGAAAATTCCAATTGTTAAAGACAAGAAATTAGTAATATTACCAACTACTTGCGGCACAGGTAGTGAGGTTACAAATATTTCAATTGCGGAAATTACCTCAAGACACACTAAAATGGGCCTTGCAGATGATGCTATCCTTGCGGACGATGCTGTTTTGGTACCGGAATTGGTTAAAGGTCTTCCTTTTAAATTTTATGCTTGCAGTTCAATAGATGCTTTGATTCATGCAACAGAATCATATTTGTCACCCAAATCAAATCCATATACAAAAATCTACTGCGAAGCGGCAATAAAGATAATATTGGATGTTTTTACCAAAATTGCGAAAAAAGGGGAGGAGTATAGATTTGAGAGATTGGATGATATGCTTATGGCAAGCAACTTTGCAGGTATCGCTTTTGGAAATACGGGAGTAGGAGCTGTCCATGCTCTTTCTTACCCGCTTGGCGGAAATTATCATGTGCCTCATGGAGAGGCTAATTATCAGTTCTTTACTGCAATCTTTAAATTATATAATGATAAGAACCCTAACGGTGTTATTAAAGATCTTAATAGCTTTTTGAGAAAAGAACTGCACATTGGAGAGAATGAGTGCCCGTATGACACAATGGATGCATTGTTAGGGAAACTTATTTCTAAGAACAGATTAAGATCATATGGTATGAAAGAGAATGAGATACAGGGATTTACTACCAATGTGCTTGAATCTCAGCAGAGGCTGTTAGCAAATAATTATGTTCCTCTGTCAGAGGAGGAGATTAGATCGGTTTTTGAGCAATTGTATTAATTAATGTATTTTTTATAGATAGTTATGGAGATTTCAGAAATGGTAGCAAGAGCCAGAAAGGCTCAAGAGCAATATTACCGTCATTTTGACCAAGAGCAGGTTGATATTGTAATTAAAGCTGCAACTAAGGTTATTTATGATAATGCAGAGGAGCTTGCATTGTTGGCTGTTGAGGAGACCAATATGGGGGTTTATGAGCATAAAGTGGCTAAAAACAGAAATAAGTCAAAGGGTGTATATTTTAATTTGAGAGGAAAAAAATCTATGGGCATCATAGATATAGATGAAAAGACCGGTTTGATTGAGATTGCAAAACCTATAGGCGTTGTTGCAGGTATTACACCAATGACAAATCCTATTGTAACACCAATGTCCAAGATTGTTTTTGCACTTAAAACAAAGAATGCGATAATCATTGCTCCTCATCCTCAGTCTAAGAAATGTTCTTCTATGGCGGTTAACCTTATTAAAAGAGCTGTTGAGCCACTTGGTGTCCCTGCGGATCTGATTCAGGTAATTGAGGAACCCTCTATAGACAAAACTAAAGAGCTGATGGAGCAGTGCGATGTTGTTGTTGCTACAGGTGGTATGCCAATGGTTAAGTCTGCATATTCGTCCGGTAAACCATCTTTTGGTGTGGGCGCAGGCAATGTGCAGGTTATATTGGATAGAAATATAGATTTTAACGATGCTGCCGATAAGGTGATTACAGGACGCTCTTTTGATAATGGAATTATCTGTTCCGGAGAACAGTTCTTTACATATCCATCTAAGGATAAAGATGCTGTTTTTGAGGCTTTTAAAAATCATGGAGCATACTTTGTGACATTTGAAGAAAAAGATAAATTATTGGATACTCTGTTTCCGGATGGGAAAATTAATAGGGCATTGGTTGGAAAATCTGCAAAGGTTATTGCAGATGCAGCAGGATTCTCTATTCCGGAGGGTACCAGAGCCATAGTGGCTGAAGCCGTTGGCGCAGGCAAGGCAGACAGAATATGCAAAGAGAAGATGTTCCCGGTTATGGGTTGCTTGGGCTTTGATAATTTTGAGGAGGCTATAGACATTGCAAAAACAAATCTTTCTATGGAGGGTAATGGCCATACAGCGGGAATACATTCAAATGATCAGGCTAACATTATTAAGGCCGGAACGGAACTTTCCGTATCCAGAGTAATAGTTAATGCAATTTGTGCAACAACTGCAGGTGGTTCAATTCAAAACGGATTGTCTGTAACCAATACTCTTGGTTGCGGAAGTTGGGGAAATAATTCAATTTCGGAAAATTTTACATACAAACATTTGCTAAATATAACAAGAATAGCGCCTTTGTCAGCCAGAATTCACGTACCGTCTGACAAGGAGATATGGGAAGATTAACAGCTAATTCTGTTATGCAGTATTTCATAGTTAAAGGGTTTAAAGTTGTTTTAGTATTATAAAGATTATATTGGGAATCTGCATGACAAATCTAATAATTGTACCATTATTATAGTAGTTTAGATAAAATTGTATGTGTTGAGCTATCCATAGTGTACGCATGGGTAGCTCATTTTTTTATATCATTCTTATAAGTTAAAATGGTGGATTAGAGCACGTTCCCTTGAATTGTACAGGATTTTTTCCAAGAATGGTCTCAGCTCATCCTGCATAACGAAAACGATTGTTAGAAACAGAATAATAATGATTATTACTATGAGAGCTATTGCGAGCCAAAGCTGTTTTTTTGAAACTTTTGGCTTGGATGACTCTATTTCTGTGCCCGGGTTGTTGTAATCTTTTACCTCTACGTTTGCCTTTGGCTCTGCTTTAATTTCTGAATCCGGTTCATGGGTGTCTGTTGGCTCTTTGATCTCTTGTGCATCTGCAGGCTCATGGAGTGATGCTGTCTTTGAATCTGTTTGTGCAAACATCTCAACCTGTTCTTTGGCCTGTATGGCAGCTGCTATATCCTCTCTACAGCCTCTTGATATGACAGATGCTTCAAGAACGCAGTTCAATATGCGCTGCATACTGAGATTGTCAAACTCAGGCGCAGAGGGAATTTCCATAGGCGCCCGGGTAAATTCAATACTCTCCTTTGGAACAATATTTACTACCGACGGCTGTGAGGCAGCAGGAAAAATAGATATGTCGTTTGAGGGGATAAAGAGAAGTTCGCCGTTCTCATTGAATTTAAGTTCTCCCAGCTGCGGGAGCTTAACTTTTCTGTTTTGGGTAAGCTGTTCCTTTATCTTTCTAATCAGCTTCTCAACGTTCAGTTTAGCATCGTGTGTATTCTCATTTTTAAGCTTGGCATACTCACTCTCTATAAGTCCGTCGTTATTGCCAATAGAAAACGAAAATCTAAGGCTTTTCCGGGGAGGGGTTATAACTGTTCCATAGTTTATAATCTGGGATGGCTTCTCATCCACGACAAAGCATCCCAAACCGGGAAGAGAGATTTGAGAATGAAAAGGAACAAGTTCCTTTAAAATATATGAAATAACGGATAAATCCATATCTTTTTGTCTTAAAATGAGATAGCCACAAGCGTAGAGTGCAAAGATAGTGCTTTTAAAAATTTTTGTAAAAAAAATTTGCACAGATATAAAAAATGTTATACTTTTGTACCCGCTAAGCCACTACAACGGCACAGCTTCATAATTTAGAATTTAAAGTTAATAAATTCCTGAATAGCTCAGTTGGTTAGAGCATCTGACTGTTAATCAGAGGGTCCCAGGTTCAAGTCCTGGTTCAGGAGCAAGGAGGTTGATTAAAATCAACCTCTTTTGTTTTTATAGATACCTTCAAAAACATCAGATGCTCTAACAAGTTGTAGAGCGAAGCGAGACAACGCTTGCTTAGCAAGCAAAAAGCGGAAAGAAATTTATACAATTAAACTTGTAAGGCTTGGCAGTCATTCAGAACTATTCAGATGGTTATACTAAACAATAATAGCAGAGGCGGTTCAAGTGAACCGCCTCTGCTGTATTATAAAGTTTTAAGAACTACGCTATTGTAGCACCATTATCTACTGTTTCCTGCGGAGTGACAAAACGCATCTTGCCGCTCTCATCTTTGGCCATGAGAATCATACCCTTAGACTCAATGCCCTTAATCTTCCTTGGAGCAAGATTCGCAAGAATACAGATCTGTTTGCCTACCATCTCCTCGGGAGAATAGAACTCTGCAATACCGGAAACTATAGTCCGTGTGTCCAATCCTGTATCTATGGTGAGCTTTAGTAATTTGTCTGTCTTTGGAACCCTAACCGCTTCAAGAACAGTAGCTGTTCTAATATCCATCTTCATAAAGTCGTCGTATGAACACTCATCTTTCTGAGGAGCAGGAGCAGGTTTACCTGCAGCAGCCTTGGCAGCAGCTTCGTTGGCAGCCTTTGCATCTGCAAGTTTCTTAACCTGAGCCTCAATCTCTGCATCTTCTACCTTGGCAAACAGCAATTCTGCAGGGTTGATCTTATGCCCTGCAGGGAGAATATCAGACTTGCCAAGAGTCTCCCATCTATTCTGCTCTGCGCTCATATTAAGCATTTTCATAAGTTTCTCGCTTGAGAACGGAATGAACGGCTCAAACGCAATAGCCATATTTGCGCAGAACTGCAAAGAGACATTAAGTATTGTGGCAACTCTGTCCAAATCTGTCTTTGCAAGTTTCCAAGGTTCGGTCTCTGTAAGATATTTGTTACCAACACGAGCAAGGTTCATGGCATCTTTAAGAGCCTCGCGGAACTTGTAATTGCAGATATTATCCTCTAAAGATCTCTTAATCGCAGGAATCTCATCCAAAGCCTTTTTGTCTATCTCTTGCAGCCCGCCGGCCCCAATAGCGGGAACCTCTCCTCCAAAATATTTGTGTGTGAGCACAATGGCGCGGTTTACAAAATTACCGTATATTGCAACCAACTCGCTGTTGTTACGCTGCTGGAAATCTTTCCATGTAAAGTCGTTGTCTTTTGTCTCCGGTGCATTGGCACAAAGAACATACCTCAGCACATCCTGCTTGCCCGGGAAATCAACAAGATACTCATCCAACCATACAGCCCAATTCCTCGATGTAGAGATTTTGTCCCCCTCAAGATTAAGGAACTCATTAGCCGGTACATTGTTTGGAAGAATAAAACCGTCTCCGTAAGCCTTTAGCATAGAAGGGAATACAATGCAGTGGAAGACAATGTTGTCTTTGCCTATAAAGTGCACCATTTTGGTGTCGGGGCTCTTCCACCATTTCTCCCACTCGTTAGGAAGCAACTCTATGGTGTTTGATATATAGCCTATTGGGGCATCAAACCAAACATAAAGCACCTTACCCTCGGCTCCCTCAACAGGAACGGGAACGCCCCAGTCGAGGTCTCGGCTTACGGCTCTTGGCTGCAGACCACCGTCCAACCAGCTCTTGCACTGGCCATAAACATTCGCCTTCCACTCTTTATGCTCGTTGAGAATCCACTCTTTTAGCCAGCTTTCATACTGGTCCAAAGGAAGATACCAGTGTTTTGTCTTTTTCTTTATAATCTCGCCGCCGCTGATTGCAGAATGCGGATTAATCAATTCCTCCGGGCTTAGAGTGCTGCCGCATTTCTCGCATTGGTCTCCGTATGCACCTTCTGCCCCGCATTTTGGGCAGGTTCCAACAATGTATCTGTCTGCAAGGAATGTATTTGCCTCAACATCAAAGAACTGCTCAGACTCCTTCTCTATGAACTTGCCATCGTCGTACAACTTTTTGAAGAACGCAGAGGCAGTCTTGTGATGAATCTTTGAACTTGTGCGGGAGTATATATCAAAACTTATTCCCAACCCCGCAAAAGAATCCTTAATTATTTTGTGATACTTATCTACAACATCCTGTGGAGTAATACCCATCTTTCTGGCCTTTATGGTAATAGGAACTCCATGTTCGTCAGATCCGCAGATAAATTTAACATCCTCACCCTTTAATCTAAGGAAGCGGGCGTAGATGTCTGCCGGAACATATACGCCGGCAAGATGGCCAATGTGAACTCCACCGTTTGCGTATGGAAGCGCGGCCGTAATAAGATGTCTTTTAAACTCTTTACTCATCGTATCTCTCGTATATATTGTCTTTTATTATAGATGAAATTGTGTAAAAGTAAATGCAAAACTTGCGTAGCCTTAATAAGTATAGCGCAACAGTCGCCTCTTTAGACAATTCCCCTGCAAAGTTATCCTAAAATTATTGATATTCTCTAAATAATTGTCTATTTGCAGTTAATAACCCAAAAAGGCGCGATAACTTTAGGCCGTGGTATCATACTAAAAGCCAAGTCTATTGCCCGGCCTTCATAATCTGTAATAAATTCTGCAGAACTAAATGGTAATCCTGTTCAGCTCCTTGGAGAAAGTCCTCCTCACCTCATTAAGCATATTCAACTTGGATATGATCTCCATCAATCTTTCATTATCCTTACAATCCTTAAGCTCATCGGAAAGGATGGTAACCATCTGATTGATAACCTTGGCCTTATAGATAAGCATAGCCTTTGGTACCACCTTGCCAAGCACGTTTTTCTCCGGAACCATAGTCTTGGTAAACTGCTTGATTGTAATAGCATACGGCTGAGTGATAATATCAATCACAGCACTGCAAATAGCAGGGTTGGAGTGAGTTGTAAAGAACCTCTGAACCTTCTCATCCGTATCATACTCGGTAGCATCAAGAGCAAAATACTCGTCAAAAATCTGTTTGTACAATCTGTTCCTCATCTCTAACTCATCTGCAGTAAGCTCATCCTTAATATACTGCGCAACAGTGGGAGCACTCTCAATCTCCTCTTGGCTCAACCCGTTAGAATTAATATACAACCTGCATCTGCCAAAATTCAGCAGGTAGTAAACCAGTTCATTCTCTGAGTTCTCAACAGATGCCTCAGTCTCATCCTTCTCTTCCCTATAAATTTCGTTTTGGGTAGCGTTGTCATGCTGTCCGTTGTTGCCATAACTTGAGCCGTAACCATCAAAGCTGCCATTGTTGCCATCATACCCATCGTTACCGTAATTGCCGGTATTCTGAGTGCCGGCCTCAATATTCCTTTCCTGCTGCTTCCTAAGCATATAGGCATTCTCCATCTTCTTCTTGCGTATCTTGGCAATCTGCTGCTGGAGAACCTCCTCCTTTATGTTCAAGCGCTTGGCGGTCTGTTCGGCATAAACATTACGCGTAACGGGATCCGGAATGCATGCAATGCTGTTAATTATATCGTTTATTATCTGTGCCCTCTTTATTGGATCATCGCCCGCATCGGAGTGAAGTACACGGTATTTGAAACTAATGAAATCCTCCTCGGCCGTCTCCAAAAACTCCCTAACCTCGGCGGGAGTGTGGCTGCGTGCGTAAGAATCCGGGTCTTCGTTATCGGGAAAAAGAGCTACCTTAATCTGCAACCCCTCGTTAAGGAGCATGTCTATACCCCTTAAAGATGCCTTAATACCCGCAAAATCACCGTCGTATAAGACAGTTACATTATTGGTGAACCTTTTTATTAGCTGAATCTGACCCGTTGTAAGAGATGTTCCGCTGCTGGCAACAACATTCTCTATGCCGGCCTGAGAAAATGATATTACATCTGTGTATCCCTCAACAAGATAGCATTTCTGCTCCTTGGCAATGGCGTTTTTTGCCTCATATATGCCGTAAAGCACTCTGTTCTTTACATATATCGGGCTCTCCGGGGAGTTTATATATTTGGCAATGTTCTTGTCACTGCGCAACTTACGTCCACCAAAGGCAATGACCTTTCCGCTTAAGCCCTTTATTGGGAAGATGACCCTCTCATAATACCTGTCTAACAGCTCACCGTTATCCCTTTCAATTGTAAGTCCAACACCAACAAGATGTTCCGTTTTGTATCCGGCCCTCTGTGCAACATGGGTGAGGGCGCGTTTCTCGTTTGGAGCATAACCAAGCCCAAACTTTTTTATAGTATCATCTGTAAACCCTCTCTCCTTAAAATAGCTGAGTCCCACAGCTTTTCCCTCGTCTGTCTCCCATAACTGCTTGGTAAAGAACTTTTGGGCAAAATCGTTTACAATAAGCAGACTCTCGTTGTAAAGTCTCCTTTGGGCATCCTCCGCAGACTCCTCCCTCTCAACAATATCTATGTTGTATTTATGGGCAAGGTATCTTAAAGCTTCAACATAGCTCAGATGCTCATGCTCCATAACAAACGACACCGCATTGCCGGCCTTTCCGCAACCAAAGCACTTGTAAATACCCTTAACGGGAGATACAGAGAAGCTTGGGGTCTTCTCGTTGTGGAACGGACAGCATGCAATATAGTTGGCGCCGCGGCGTTTGAGAGCTACAAAATCACCTATAACCTCCTCAATGCGTGCGGCGTCCAATATTCTGTCTACTGTATCTTTGTCTATCATTAAAGAACAATTATAGAGCTAAGCTTTGGCGTTGGCTTTGGCGTTAGCTATCAAAATTAAATTAGCTAAAGCAAATGCCAAAGCTAAAGCTGATAAACTAATTAACTGACTTTAAACTATAAACCGCTAATCCTTAAGCTCTTTTATACTCTCTCTAATTTTAGCCTCAATCTCATCGGCAAGCTCAGGATTGTCCTGTAACATCTTCTTTACGGCATCTCGGCCCTGTCCAATCTTGGAATCACCGTAGCTGAACCAGCTGCCGCTCTTCTTTATAATGTCGAACTCAACACCAAGATCTATAATCTCGCCAATCTTTGATATACCCTCGCCAAAGATAATGTCAAACTCTGCCTTCTTGAAAGGAGGAGCCATCTTGTTCTTTACAATCTTGGCTCTTGTTCTGTTTCCGCTGGCCTCATCACCATCCTTAAGCTGGGTAGTACGCCTTACATCAATCCTTATTGTGGCATAGAACTTTAGGGCGTTACCTCCTGTGGTTGTCTCCGGGTTGCCGAACATAACGCCAATCTTGTCTCTCAACTGGTTTATGAATATGCAGCAGGTATTTGTCTTGCTTATGTTTGCTGTAAGTTTTCTAAGAGCCTGGCTCATAAGCCTTGCCTGAAGTCCCATCTTGGCATCACCCATCTCACCCTCAATCTCCGCCTTTGGAGTAAGAGCTGCAACAGAGTCTATTACAATAATATCAATAGCCCCAGAGCGTATAAGGCTGTCTGCAATCTCAAGCGCCTGCTCACCGTTATCCGGCTGAGATATAAGCAGCGTATCAACGTTAACCCCAAGGTTCTTTGCGTATGTTCTGTCAAAAGCATGTTCCGCATCTATGATTGCGGCAATACCGCCCTGCTTCTGAGCCTCCGCAATGGCGTGAATGGCCAAAGTTGTCTTACCGCTTGACTCAGGCCCATAGATCTCAATAACCCTTCCCCTTGGATAACCGCCAATTCCCAAAGCATGGTCCAAAGCAATGGAGCCGGATGGAATTATAGATACATCCCACTTTGGCTGGTCTCCCAACTTCATTATAGTACCTTTGCCGTAATCCTTCTCCAATTTATCCAATGTAGCCTGTAACGCCTTTAGTTTCTCTGCGTTAACCTCAGTAGCCTTCTTTTCTGCCATCTCTGCACTTTCCTTAGCCATAATCAAAATCCGTTATTAAAAGTTATTCCACAAAGGTAGTAAGAATTAGCCACAAACCGCAGTCGCTATTGTAAAAAATTTAGCAGCCTTTAATTCCCTTCCCGATAAATGGCTTTTGCGTTAGCTTTAGCGTTAGCTTTGTCTTTGGCGTTGGCGTTAGCCTTAATTTAGTTGAAAGTTTATGGTTTATAGTGTATAGAGAAAAGCGTTGGCTCTCATAAAACTTTTTCAAGCTGGTACAAATTTTTTGCAATAATCGCGGATAGGTGTAATTTTGTGTAAAAATTAATCGCGGATAGGTGTATTATATAGATGTTAAATAATCGCGGACAGGTGAAATTATGAAAAGAAAAGTTTACGACAAACTCCTTAAATGGAAGAAAGAACAGAATGGCGCAAGTGCTGTTCTTATTAATGGTGCTCGTCGTGTTGGCAAGAGCTATATTGTAAAGGAATTTGCGGCAAACGAGTACAAAAGCTATATCTTGTTAGATTTTAACAAAGTAAGCACAAATATAAAGTCTCTTTTTGAAAACTACTTAGATGATTTGGATACATTTTTCATGTATTTAAGTAGTTACACCAATACCATGCTTTATTTGCGAGAGACAGTTATTATTTTTGATGAAGTTCAACTATTCCCACAAGCTCGCACTGCCATTAAATATTTGGTAGAAGATGGCCGTTATGATTATATAGAGACGGGTTCATTAGTTTCTATAAAGAAAAATGTTGAAAAAATTCTAATTCCGTCAGAGGAGGAGGAAATTTTAATGTACCCTATGGATTTTGAAGAATTTCTTTGGGCTATAGGTAACGAAACACTTATGCCACTCATCAAAATGAACTTTGAGAAAAAGCGGGAGATGGGACAGTTGATGCACCGCAAATCGATGGATTATTTTAGACAATACATGATAACGGGAGGCATGCCGCAAGCTGTAGCTAAATATGTAGAATCCAGAGATTTCAATAGTGTTGATTATATAAAGCGGCAGATATTAAAACTATATCGCAACGATATCCAAAAATATGCCGCAACATACGTATCCAAAGTAACTAAGATATTTGATACAATTCCATCTCAACTCCAAAGACACGAGAAGAAATTCATGCTCAAAGCGCTTACAGAAGGGGCAAGAATGAGAGATTATGAAACCTCTTTCTTTTGGCTGGCTGATGCCATGATTGTAAATATGGCTTATAACACAACAGAGCCAAACATAGGTTTAGGATTAAATACAGATGATACAACATTAAAATGCTACATGGCAGATACAGGTTTACTTATTAGCCATGCCTTTAATGAAAAAGCAATTGTGTCAGACAACTTGTACAACAAACTTCTCACAGATAAATTAGAGTTCAATGGCGGTATGGTAGTTGAAAATATAGTTGCGCAAATGTTGCGTGCAGCAGGACATAATCTGTTATTTTTTTCACTATACAACAAGGAGAATGCCCAAGGAAGGATGGAGATTGATTTCTTGATAGCAAAAAATACAATAACATCAAAGCACAACATATCTCCCATAGAGGTGAAATCTTCCACCAGATATACACTGTCGTCACTCAAGAAATGTATTAATAAATACGGGAACTACTTGTCAACACCATACGTGCTACATGCAGCAGATTTAAAGATAGAAGACGGAATAGTATATCTGCCGTTATACATGACACCATTGCTATAAACTCTTCTTTACGGCATTAGCTTTAAACTTGGCGTTAAAGGAGTTTATTGTTGAGAGTTTATAGTGTATAGAGAAAAGCATTGGCGTTAGCGTTGGCCTTCAATACTTAATCAGCTAAAGCCAAAGCTAATTAACTGACTTTAAACAATAAACTATAAACTTATATGGCTTTGGCTTTCGCATTCAAAGAAGGTGAGGATCAAAGTTGCTTTCTCATGTTTGGGTAAAGAGGTATTCGTCGGGAAGCGTAGTATTTTAGTATCTACTTTTTCGATCCGGTACAAGCTAGTACAGGCGATTTAGGAAAACGCACCTAATTTAAGAGAAAATTTATAGGAAAACGCACCTTTTTTAAGGGTGAATTCATAGGAAAACGCACTTAGTATAATATAATTTTATATATTTGTGCTTATAAAACAGTGAGTTATGATGTATAGAAAAATAGAAAATAGAATAGAGAAGTATTTGCTATCAAACTCAGATAGATTGCTGGTAATAGATGGAGCAAGACAAATTGGGAAATCTTATATAATAAGGTGGGTTGGCAAGAGGCTGTTTGAGAATTATATTGAGATTAATATGGAAGAAGATAAATTAGGGGACCGCTATTTTGCAGAGGCTAAGACAACCAAAGATTTTTACTTGGCTCTTAGTGTTGTGGCCGGAGAAAAATTAAAGGACAAGTCATCAACACTCATTTTTATAGATGAGATTCAGGCGTATGATCATCTTTTGACATTAGTAAAATTCCTTATGAAAGAGGATAGATATAGATATATAGCCAGTGGTTCGCAATTGGGTATCACCCTAAAAAATACTCAGTCGGTACCGGTTGGCAGTTTGAGTATTGAACATATGTACCCAATGGATTTTGAAGAATTTCTATATGCAAATGGTGTTGGAAAGGCAGTATTGGAAACAATAAAAAGTAGTTTTAAAAATAAGGAAGCGTTATCTGATACGCTACATTCAACTATGTTGGATTTTTTTAAAAAATATCTTCTTGTAGGCGGTTTCCCAAAAGCGGTGGCGGAGTTCATAGAAAGCAGGAATATTGTTGAAGTAAGAAAAATACAGCAGGAAATTCATAATATGTATGAGGTGGATGCTTCCAAATATGAAGGAGAGAATAAAAGAAAATTAAAAATTCGCAGAATCTTTGATATGGTTCCGTCAATTCTTGAAAATAAGAAAAAAAGAGTGGTTATAAAGGATATTGAAGACAAGAAATGGAAACGTTCAGATGATTACTTAGATGAGTTTGAGTATCTGATTTCTGCTGGAATTACCCTTGAGGTTAAGGCTGTTAGCAAACCGTCATATCCATTGGTGGAAAATAGCGGAAAGAATCTGCTGAAACTGTATCTTAATGATGTAGGTATGTTGTCCGGAATATATTATAAAAACAGCATTAAAGCAGTAATGTCAGATGTCTCAAGCGTCAATTTAGGCTCTGTATATGAAACAGCAGTAGCTCAGGAGCTGAAAGCGCATGGCTACAACCTGTATTACTATGATAACAAAAAGAATGGGGAGGTTGATTATCTTATTGATGACACAGATAATCTCTCAAATATTCCTATTGAGGTGAAATCAGGAAAAGATTATGCCGTGCATAGTGCATTGGATAAGTTTTTGTCTATCAAGGAGTATAATATTAGACGGGCATGCGTTTTATCAAATGAAAAAAGAGTTTACACAGATAATGGAATTACATATATGCCTATTTATTATATAATGTTTTTTGAGAATGTGACGGCAGATGAGGTTGTCCTTCTGTAAATGGCGTTGGCTTTCATTTTGTTCCAAGGCATTGCTCTTTGTTCTCTAATGCCCATTTGATTACACCATTAATGGCCGGCATGAATGACCGCCCTAATGCGGTTAGCCTGTACTCTACCTTTGGGGGAACCTCCGGATATACCTTTCTGCTTATAAGATTAAAAGATTCTAATGCTCTCAACTCCTGAGTAAGCATCTTTTGAGAAATATCCGGAACGGCCCTTTGAATTTCACTAAAACGGAGAGTGTTGTCTCCTATTGTGAGTAGTATGAGAACTGCCCATTTTGTTCCTATTACAGATATTATGTCCCTTATAGGGCAGAAGCCTTCAATTTTTTTCATTTTTTTAACTCTTAATATCCTTATTCTCAACAATGGTTACCAATTAGTAACTTATTAACTGCCAGGTGCCTTCTTGTTTAATTTGTTTAGTATACATACCTTTGCAGCACTACAAAAGTAATAAACTTTCAAAAAGTAACAAATAAATATTTTTTTGTTGAAGGTAACGATAGCGAAAGGCTGTCGTACTCTCACAAATTAGGTAAGAATTTAAAATTATAAGAAAATGAAACAGTTAGAAGAAATTATTAATGGTAACGGCTATGCGGCAGTTTCTGTTGGCCCAATGAATGAGTTGTCTGAGTATGTATTGACTCTTGGCCCAAATGTGAAAATTAACGGAAAGGTGTTTTTGGGACAAAAATTAGGTACAAGCGGTTCTGAAATATCTTTTCAAAGTTTTGCCCCTAGTACCGAGACTGGTTTCCTGCATACTCACAAGAATCACGAGGAGCTATATATTTTTGTTAGTGGCAATGGCGAGTTTTTGGCAGACGGAAAGGTATTTAAAGTTTGTGAGGGAACAATTGTAAGGGTATCGCCTTCTGTAAAACGTTCTGTAAGAAATAACGGAACCAAACCACTTGTAATGATTTGCATTCAATATAAGGCAGATACATTTACGGCGGGAGATGCGGCAGACGGTGTTATTCTGCAGGAACCTGTTGTGTGGTAGGATACTGTTTTGCTTCCCGATAAATGGCGTTAGCTATCAAAATTAAATTAGCTAAAGCCAATATTTGTCGGGAAGCGTAGTATTTTAGTATCTGCTTTTCTGAACTGGTATGTTACAATTTAAAATTCTTGCCGATATCGGCAAGAAAATAGCTATATTTGTACAGGTTTACAACATTTCATGCCGATAGAACATTATGAGCAACTATATATCAGTAAAAGAATACGCAAAACTAAACTCCTTAGCGGAACGCACAGTAAGAAATTACTGCGCAAAAGGAAAAATAGCCGGGGCATTCCTAACCGGAAAAACATGGAATATCCCCAATGATGCACCTGTCCCACAAGCTACAAACAGTAAAATGTCTCCTTCACCGCTACTCACAATACTTAAAGAGCAAAAAGAGGCAAAGCTGAAAGGCGGCATATACCATCGCACGCAGATAGAATTAACATACAATTCAAATCACATAGAGGGTAGCAGACTAACAGAAGAGCAGACAAGGTATATCTTTGAAACCAATACTATAGGCATAAATTCAGAGGCCATAAAAGTAGACGACATCATAGAAGCCACAAACCATTTCAGAGCCTTCGATTATATAATTGATACGGCCTGCATTACATTGAACGTTACATACATAAAAAAATTGCATCAAATATTAAAATCAGGCACTTCCTACGCTGCAAAGGAGTGGTTTGCTGTTGGTGAATATAAGCGCTTCCCCAATGAGGTAGGCGGTATGGAGACAACTGCACCGGAAAGTGTTGGCAAAGAGATTAGAGCATTACTAAAAAGTTATGAAGGAAAGAAGCAAAAGGGCTTAGACGATATTATAGACTTTCACCAAAGATTTGAAAGCATACATCCCTTTCAAGATGGCAACGGTAGGGTAGGGCGTCTCATAATGTTCAAAGAATGCCTTGCAAACAGAATAGTTCCATTTATCATAACAGATAACCTTAAAATGTTTTATTACAGAGGCCTGTGTGAATGGCCCGGCATAAAAGGCTATTTAACAGACACCTGCCTTACGGCTCAGGATCACTATAAACAGCTACTTGCGTAATCCGGACCATGGTCCGGATTACGCAATTCTTTTGTGTATTTTGTTTGGTAGTGTTTGATAATGGAATTGAAGAGGATTTGTTGGATATATGGGCATAACAACCCACTGGTTTGTTGAATGCAAGCCAATTGATGTGTTGTAACCAATACTGTTTTGTCATAAGTTTGCCTCTTCTCTCTCCTTGGCTCCAAAGGATGTAGTTATACAAAAAAAGTGTGGAGCTTTTTTTCGTTTATCTAATGAGAGGCTGTGGTAGAACCTAAGAGAAAATAAACGCAACAATCCCCACACCTGTATCGAGGCAATATAATGCAATCGAACACAGATGAAAAGGTGCCGTCGTCGTCCTTTCTAAAAGAGAAACTGAAACAGTGCTCATCTGGTTTTAGAGAAGATGCAATTAAAGATATTGAATCTCTTCCAAATGCATATATGTTTGTATTTGCTAAAAAGAGTTTTGATTTGGCGAAGTATAATTGCAGCAAAGATCCCGATTTTATAAAAGAAGTTTCAAAGATAGACATCAATGATTTTAACTTATGCAACGCAAATTATTTCTATAAACCAATTGAGGACTATATATGGTATGACCTTACTATTGCTAATCCCAATTATTATAGAGAGTGTGATGATATTGAGAGAAAAATGCATTATCTAAAAGAAAAAATCGGCAACCCTAAAGTAAGAGAATTTATTTCTGACAAGGAGATAAGTTCACATATTGGTAATGGAAATATTGATGGGTTAAATAAGGTCTTTAATCTTTATAAAGAATTGTCGGGAAGAAGTGCTCAATACAAAGAGAACGAAAAAGCATACAATAATTTAAAGAAATTGTTAGATGAGGCTAAGGCTACCGATTTTGATCTTAATGACACAGATGGAAATATAATACATTTTTTGGACGTTGTAGGTCATGGAAAAATCACTTACGTAGATTTTTGGGCAAGTTGGTGCGGACCATGTTGCATTGAAATACCTTATTTAGAGAAACTTTATAATCACTATAGAAATAATGACTATATAGAATTCATAAGTATTTCTTTAGATAAAGATAAGGAAAAATGGCTTGCAAAACTATTAGAGGATAAACCTGCGTGGAAGCAGTATATTATACCAAATTCTTCGCTTATTAAATTTTCTAATGATTACAATGTGCGCTCAATTCCTCGTTTTATGATTTTTGATAAAAATGGGAGAATTATTTCAATTAATGCACCCCGTCCATCAGATGCAAATATAATTGAGGTACTTAATGAAATCTTGGAATAAATGAGAACATTTGCTTAAAAAATCAGTTTAGTAATCTTAAAAGTTAATAAAATAGGTGCGAGAAGATGTGGGATAGATAAGGGAGAACCATTAACAGTGGAACTCCCTTATTTTCTACCAAAGTGCACCCAACCGGCGATGACTATTTAAAGCACTCTTTCCGTTACCGTTACCAGCTGTATGATAATTTAAGCCCTATACCGGAGGAATCTTTAAAATCTGTAAATGCTA
>ENA-OOYV01000833-OOYV01000833.1-human-gut-metagenome-genome-assembly--contig:-NODE-833-length-20526-cov-4.643300_pt1 | contig 20526 bp, 15 predicted proteins | sample MGYA00241704_ERZ501380 | MGnify/ENA primary metagenome ERZ501380 (study PRJEB25962, sample SAMEA2042984) | human gut metagenome | biome: human gut; feature: human-associated habitat; material: faeces...
ATATCAAAGATTTTCATCGTGAGAGAGAACGATAGTGAACGGCTATCAGACTCTCTCAAATTTTTTAATTATTTTTTTGAAATTAAAAATTTTGAAAGTATGAAAATAATAAACCTTGGAGAACAGAACACTCTCCTCAATCAGTTTGTATCTGAGCTAAGAGACAAGGATATCCAAAAAGAGAGAATGCGCTTTAGACGTAATTTAGAGCGTATAGGTGAGATATTCGCATACGAAATATCAAAGACATTAGACTATACCACAAAAGAGGTACAGACTCCGTTAGGAATAGCAAAATGTTCTCTTCCTCAGGATAATATAATAGTTTCTACAATACTTAGGGCCGGCCTTCCGCTCCATACAGGACTGCTTAATTTTTACGACAACGCCCAAAATGCCTTTGTTGCAGCATACAGGAAATATGGAAAAGACAATCAGTTCAAGATAAATTTTGAATATCTCACCTGCCCTGACGTTAACGGCAAGATTCTTATCTTGGCGGATACCATGCTTGCAACCGGAGCCTCTTTAATATTGGCATATAATAGAATTTTGGAAAACGGAGAGCCTCTTCACACCCATCTTGTATGCCCAATCGCCAGTGAGGCGAGTCTTGGCTATCTCTCAAAGAACCTGCCTCATAAAAAGGTTACGCTTTGGGTTGCCGCAATAGACGAGGAGCTCACAAACAAATCTTACATTGTTCCCGGATTGGGGGATGCAGGGGATCTTGCTTACGGTGACAAACTATAGTTTTATATGAAGTTTTTAAAAAATTAGGGGATGGCTGATTATGCAGCCACCCCCCCAATTTTTGGAGCTAAATAAAAAATATCAATTATTCATTTAGCTCCATTTCACATACATACAATCAATATATTATTAACAAAACTAAAACGACTACTCCTTATATGGTTTCCTTATGGTTATATCATCCATTGCAAAATATGCAGGCTGGCTGAAACCGTAACCATTATCGCTGTCACCGGACACATTAAAGCGAATATATTCAACCTTTCCAAGTTTTGACAGATCAAACTCTGTCCATGTCTGGATAAAGCCACTACTATTGGCTATAAATATCTGAACCTCCGGATTATTTCCCGTATTCTTGTTATCATTTTTGCCTGCATTGAACGCTGCTTCATTTTTATATCCCGTTGCTATAATCTTCACATAGCCATCCGGTGCAAGCGGAGCAGTAAGGCTGTTGCCACCAATACAGCAACTAAGCAGATAACATGTTATATTTACATACATCTTTTCAAAGATAACAGGACCTGCTGCAGACCAGATATGTGGTCTTCCATCACCCCAAGACTGGGTTGATACAATATCCAAATAACCGTAAGATACAGCACAATTGTTACCGCTATGAGCTCCGGTACCATAAACAGTCAACTGATCCTTGTAACTTCCTTTAGACTTATAATCTGTACTGTAATAGTTGGAAACGGCTATTCCACCTCCCCAATACTGGCCATCGCCCCAATTGTTAGGTAATGTATGATACAGATCTGTATTATAGTCGTACCATTCATATACTTTGGATGCATCTGTCGGATACAAAAGGGGACCGCCATATTCAGGATTATCTATCAACGCATTCCAATTTGTCTCTCCCGTATCGAAATCGCAGGTTGCCAATGTATAAAGATCATCTTTAGTTATCTCTGTTGTGAGTCTGTAAGTTATACCGGGAGTGAAGTCAAAATCCATTGTCTTTTCAACAGAGTAATAAACACCATCTTCAAACTCGTATTTAAATGTAAGTACAGAACCGGTTTTAACATTAGGGAGCAACACGACAGCTGCTGTTATCTCACTATTTTCTGTTTTAGGAATTGATATGCCCTGCCCCAAAAATGTAAGTTTAATTGATTTGGAGCCATCTTCTGTATTTAAAAACTTCTTGGAATCCATACTGAAATAGGCTTCACCGGCAATCTTATCTTTATCTGATGTTACTGTAATGCTTTTGAGTTTTTTGGTAACTTCACCATATATGTTGAACCATATGTTTGAGGTTGCATGAGTAAGCACAAATTTACCGTTCTCATCTGTGGTGGCATAACCAAAATCGCCGTTCTTTCCAAGAAGAGCGGGTGTAACGCCATCCTGAGTCTGACCGGCAGGCACATTTGCCACAACTCCACTACCGGTCATGTTGTAATACACATCTACATTTGAAGCAGACGCGGGGCCATCTTCACCAAAGACAAACCTCGCATAATCTTCGGATAGATCTGTAACAGCCTTACTTCTAATACCATCTACCCAAATATAATCTTCCGCGCTCCATTTGTATGGAATATAATCTTTCCCCGGAGTTCCAAATGTAGTTTTTGTAGCAAAGTTTTCTGTATATCCGTAAAGGGTAACGCCATTCCCGTTATTAACCTTTAAAGTATCCTCTTTTGCACATGAAGCCACAACTATTGCGGCTACCATGAATAGTAATAATCTCTTCATACAGGACATTTTTTTATGGTTACAGCTCCTTCCAACCAGATTCGCCGGCATTTCCATATTCAGATGTAGCAAACCCCTTTTCCAATTTTAGAGGGATGATCTCAACAAGTGGAGATTCATAATAATTAGTCTCTTTCATACCCAATATTTTTGGTAGTAATAATCAAATCACTAACTGCATGGAGTATGAGAAAACAGATAACAGCCCAACGTAAAGTTCTGTACAAGAGGTGATCTTTTAAGAATTCAATGCTGTTATAAACAACCCATCTCCCGCAGGTTTTTTATAAAGTACGAGAGCAGGTCTTCTGACTTGTCTGAAATTGCGCCTTCCCGATAAAATATCAGTGACTAAAAGAATGCAATATAAAAGGTATATAACCTCCGGACTTACAGCAGCGGGAACTGTACAGGACTCTCACCTGTTTCCCTTTTAATTCCTATAAGCGTACGAAACGCTTTGGAAACTCTCACTTGCCTGCAAAGATAATGTATCACACACAATATTCCAACTTTTATTTATAAAAATTGTTACATATTCAAGTAAAGTCTCCTATAAAGCCCATTTTATGGGGGAAGTCATTTTTTAACCAAATAATATTTTTTTATGTTTTGTTACCAGTGCCAGGAATCTGCACATAATAAAGGTTGTACTGTAAACGGAGTTTGCGGTAAAACCGGTGAAGTTGCCATTTTACAGGATGCCACATTATTTATGATTAGAGGCATCTCAATGATTACAACAAAGATGAGGGAAAGAGGCGATAAGGATATTATTGTTCCCAACAGTGTAGACAGATTTGTCTGCAATGCCCTGTTTATGACAATCACAAATGCAAATTTTAACAGGGTGGATTTCTTTAAGGTTATAACAGAGGCTGTTAAAGTAAGGGATAAGCTACTCCATACAGCAGAAAATCACGGAATTAAAATTAAGGATATTTTGTCGGGAGTAACAGACAGATATGTAGAATACAGTTTAAAGTGGGACGGAGAGGATATTACGGAACTGATGAATGCTGCGGACAGGATTGGCGTAATGCGCACCAAGGATGAGGATATAAGGTCTCTTAGGGAGCTTGTGATGTACGGGATTAAGGGGATTGCCGCATATGCAGAACATGCTTTCAACCTTAATCATGAAGATAACAGTATCTACAGTTTTATGCAGAGTGCCATGGCTGACCTTAACAGAGATCTATCCACAGATGAGCTTACCCGGCTCGTTCTTGCTACCGGTGAAAACGGGGTTAAGGTAATGGAACTTTTAGACAGGGCAAATACAGGAAGATATGGCAATCCTGAGATAACCGAGGTTAATCTTGGGGTAAGAGGCAATCCCGGAATACTCATATCAGGACACGACCTTAGAGACCTTGAAGATCTTCTAAAACAGACAGAAGGCACAGGTGTAGATGTATATACGCACAGTGAGATGTTGCCTGCACATTACTACCCGAAATTTAAGAGATACAAACATTTTGCCGGAAACTATGGAGGGGCATGGTGGCAGCAAAGAACGGATTTTGAATCATTTAATGGACCTATACTCTTTACCACCAACTGTATTGTGCCTCCACTTCCGTCTGCATCCTATGCAAAACGTGTCTTTACCACCGGTGCGGCTGGATTCCCCGGATTTCCACATATACCGCACAGGGAAGAGGGTAAGATGAAAGATTTTTCTCAAATAATAGAGTTGGCAAAAAGTTGTGACCCACCAAAAGAGATTGAAACCGGAAAGATTACCGGTGGTTTTGCTCATGCTCAGGTTGAGGCGCTGGTAGGGAAAATTGCAGACGCGGTAAAGAGCGGCGCCATAAGACGGTTTTACGTCATGTCAGGCTGTGACGGCAGGATGAAAAACAGGGAATATTATACAGAATTTGCAAAGAGACTTCCAAAAGATACTGTTATATTAACCTCAGGGTGTGCAAAATACAGATACAACAAACTTCCGCTTGGAGATATTGGCGGCATTCCGCGCGTTTTGGATGCAGGACAGTGTAACGACAGCTATTCGTGGGCTGTAATTGCATTTAAGCTAAAGGAGATTTTTGGTATTGAGAGTGTAAATGATCTTCCTATTACGTTTAATATTGCCTGGTATGAGCAGAAAGCCGTAATAGTTCTGTTGGCTCTTTTATCGTTGGGGTTTAAGGATATTCATGTGGGCCCTACCATTCCGGCCTTTTTGTCCCCGAATATTTTAAATGTCCTACATGGCAAGTTTGGACTTGACGGTGTCATTCAGATATAAATAAAAAAAAGGGCGATTGCCCTTTTTTTTATTTATATCTTATATCTAACTCATCCAATATATTCTGTGCTCCGGCATACTTGTCTATTATCCACAAGACAAATCTAATGTCTACACAAACTGTCTTAAAGTAATATGGATGATAATAGATGTCTCCGCTCATACTCTCTCTGTTACCATCAAAGGCCAATCCTATGAGCTCCCCTTTGCCGTTCATTACAGGACTGCCGGAATTTCCACCCGTAATATCGTTATTGGTTAGGAAATTAACATACAGATTACCTTTTTCGCCCCATTTGCCCCAATCTTTTGCGGCAATGAGCTTATTCATCTTGTCATCTACCCTAAACTCGTAATTTGTATTGTCCTGCTTGTCTATATAGCCGTTTATGGTTGTCTGATAATCATAATGTACACCATCTGTAGGGTATATATCGCATACAGAACCGTATGTAAGTCTCATTGTAGAGTTTGCGTTAGGATACTGCGGCTTGCCTTTCGACTTACGCATATTGTAGATTGCATGCGTGTACTTAGGTGTTAGCTTCTCTATACAACATCCCAAAGAATCATCTATACATTTTCCTCTGCGGTTAAACTCCTGTATGTTGCAGCCTTCGTTAAATACAATGACCGGATCGTTCAGTATATCATTAACGCTTTTTGGAGTTGCAAAAAAGGCTTTTAACCCCTCTACTGTTCGGAAATTAGATCTATTGTATACATATTTTGCAAACTCTTCACCACTGTTGTTGCAGCGGTTTATCCATGCTTTAACGGTATCCGACAGATATTTTCTATCCAAGTTCTGTATAAACAGATTGGACATTACACCAAACAATTCCAAATCTGTAGATTGATCAAATTTTGCAAACTCAATTTCAGCTCTTTTGATATAGCGTTTTATTAAAGGGCTGTTAATATCTACAGAATCTATCTTGCCTTTTTGCATCTCTCTGGCAATGGCTGCAAATTTTTTACATGAAGTTACCCAATCGCAACACAACAGGTACGCCTCTTTGTACCATGTACGGTTACGAGTAAGACTCATGCTGCTATTGTACGACTTTTTAAGATTTTCGAGTAACTTCTCGTTTTCTTTACTAATAGGGCTGTCTGTACCTGCATACTCTGTAAGCAGTTTCTCCTCCTGTCTGCGTATATCTATAACGTTGTAACGTTTTAGACATTTGTTCTCCCACTTGGCAAAATCTGTATAGTTGCTTATATTAAAGTATATGTTTGAATAAATAAGTCTAAGATCCGGATTCTCATTCATCTTCTTATCCCAAACATTCAATCGACTCCTTCTTGCCTCTACTACAATAGGGTTAATGATATTCTGCTTCTGCTCTACCTCAAATGATGACGCATATCTGTTGGTTCTCCCGGGATAACCCATTATCATGGCAAAGTCTCCCATCTTTTTTGGGGCTGCAGATATTGCAAGTGTTCTGGCAGGCTGCATTGGCACGTTATCTTTTGAATATTTTGCAGGCTTACCATCTTTTCCTGTGTAGACTCTGTATATAGCAAAATCACCTTTATGCTGAGGCCAGCTCCAATTGTCTGTCTCTCCTCCAAACGCACCTATAGATACCGGAGGTGCACCCACAAGTCTCACATCCGAGAACACCTCATATACAAACATATAGAATGCCTCACCGCTCCACATATTAGCGCACATGCACTCCATTCCCGGGTATTGAGATTTATATTTTGTCTCTACCATTCTATAGACACGCCTCATCATCATTCCGCGAAAGCCTTTTTTATTAAGCTTTTCTCTCTCTGCTTTCACCTCTGCGGTAACATCTATGACTTTTCTTAGGAAAAGGGCATTTTTGTCGGGAATAGGCTTCTCTTCATCTCTATTCATAGCCCAAAAGCCATTCTCCAAGTAGTTATGGTCTTTTGTACTCAAACGAAATATATCTCCGTATGCACAGTGATGGTTGGTTATAAGAAGGCCCTCTTTTGAGATCATGCTTCCGGTACATCCAAAGTCCAAAGAAACAATGGCATCACTTAGCGAGTTTGCCACATCTTCGTTGTAGATCTCTTTACCGGTAAGTTTGAGACCCATCTTTTTCATCTGAGGGTAGATGGAGTTCTCAAACATGTTTACCATCCACATCCCCTCATCTGCGTTAGATACAGCCGGCAGCAGCATAAGTACCGCTGCCAGCATTATTGTGATTTTTTTCATTTTTCGTTTTACCTTTTTAATTATTCTCCTCAATTACAACAAATTTAGGGTCTGTAGCCTCTGTTGTGCCATCCTGTTTCTTTATTGTCCACTGTGGAGCCTTTAGGATTTCAATTAATTTGTCGGGAGTAAGAACAGTATTATCAAAGAAGAAACGGAATGCATACTCCTCTTTGTCATTGATTACTGTTTTCATTCCCAACATACCATTCTGAAGTGAAAGATAAGATGACAAATAAGGTATATTCCTGGTTATGATTGGTTTATCAAGTGCAGGATATACTACATCCAATGAATCCTTGTGCTCAAGGCCCAATTTCTCTATGTTTGTTGTAAACTTGCGCTCTAAGAAATTGAACTGTCTCTCCAAGAATGCTCTTCTGGTTATTGTGTCTATCTGGTTTTCCAAGCCCATATATTTGAAATCTACCTTTATCTCCTTGGTTCCACCGCCATGTACAGGCATCTCCAAGACCTTCATCTCTACCATATCTTTGTAGAAAGCCTCGTCAATCGGCTCGTCCAAAGCCATATACAGTCTTACAATTAACGGACATGCGTATTCAGACTCCAATCCAAAATATTTTCTGTTACTCTGCCTTATCTGCAAGCCTAAATAGTTTGGATCCATTTTATCATACATCTTTTCTGTACGTATTGTAATTACTTTTATCAATGAATCTGCCTGTGTAGGCTGAGAGATTTTAAACTTGCTTGGGGTATAGATTGCCTGTTGTATAATCTCGGGCGTTGTCTCTGCCGGATTGTAATAGATATTTACTCTTCCATGCTTAACAAATGTTGCGACGCCATACGCCCCCTTTATCTTCTGTACTTTTGCAGAAAAAGCTTTTGAGCTGCCATAACATTTTACAGAACGAAGCCCCTCTACCGTAAGCTTCTCAAGGTTCTTTTGCTGCTCCTCTGTTCCCCATCTCTCATCTATGGTTGGAAGTTCTACAGTGCTGCCAAAGTATGCACCGGCCGCAAATAGAACTGCAACAATTACCACAGGAACTATTTTGTTAACAGGAGATTTCATCCCGCTTATGCTTAGTGCATTCTTGTTACATGCATTAACGCACTCTCCACACAATGTACAATCTACGTTCTTTACTTTTACTACCTGATTTACGTTAATTGAATACGGACATTTTTTTGCACAAAGACCGCAATTATTACAAGCCTCTGTATCTCTGCATACCTTTAGAACAGGGAACACCTTGCTCTCTCTGCATAACACCTCCAAAAGATACCCGAACAGGCAGACTGCAGTTAGAGGCCATACCCAGCTCATCTCTGTTCCAATATAGTTTAGTCCTAAATATGCACCAAAAACCACTACAAACATTATAGTGAATTTAAATATATTGCTGGCAGCTCCAAGCGGACAGATATATTTGCACCAGAACATCTTTATAAAGAAGTTACCTATAATGAACAGTGCTATTGATATGCAGACCATCCATAGTGTAATTTCACCCTTAAATGCTGTAGCTGTCGCATAATATGGGTCGAAGTTCTTACAGAAAAGTTCCGAAGAATTAATTGTAAAATAGAAGATCGTAAACAGCAATATATATTTTACTGCACGCAAAACAATATCCAAAGTAGAACCTGTTTTAACAGATACCTCCTTTACCTTTAGTTTTGCTCTCAATTTTGAAAGACCCTCTCCCACAGTTCCAAGAGGACACAGATATGAACAGAACAGTCTACTAAACAAGATGACTCCTATTCCAAGCACTACACCCATCATAATCTGGGTTGCAGTCATACTACATGCCATTGAGCCTCTAACAAGATAAGTTGAGAGAGTTTCAAGTCCTCCAAATGGGCAAAAAGCCTCACAATCAAATGTTTGATTACCAAACAGTTTTAATCCGAAAGCCGCAATAAGGGCTATGACTCCAATTTGCACTACTCTTCGGAGCCAATTCTTATGAGTTTTAGTCATTAAGTGTATTTATTATTGTTTTTAGAAATTAAATCCTATTGTTACGTTAAAATATTGTCTGCTGTCTTTGTTAAAACTAATATTCTCTGAGCTTAACGCCTTTGAAAGTTCTGCGTTAGATCCCATCTTTCTGTAGAGATACCCTGCCTTGATCCATGCTGTATATCCCTTCTCTGCATTTACAATGTAACTGTATTTTATATTACCTCCAAAATAGGTATGATCTGTTACATTATAGAGGTAATCTGTTGCAAGCAGCTCCTTATGGATTCTTATAGATGAACTTTCAAGAGGGTTGGTCTCTGTAAGAGAGTTCCCGCTTCCCTTAACATATCCGCCATTTACACCAATATTGATAAAGCTATTGTCACCGCAGATAAAACTTTTCTCTATTGAGGCATAATATCTGTCCAACTTATAATCCTGAGTATAGTCTGCAGGATAATATTTATGTTCTTTCTCAACATCTGTACGTGAATAGCCCAAACACCAGCTGACATTTGCAAAGGTTTCGGACCTTTTTATTACACCCGTGTATTCTGCACTATAGGTCTTGCGGCTATCCATATATCTTAAAACCTCCCCCTCTTTATACCAGTCAAACTGGCTCTGCTCCCCCTCTACCTCTCTGTAACTGTTGATAACGGCATTAAGCGCATTTTCGTTGCTATTAAATCCAATCTTTAGATAATTATCTATTTTTTTGCACTTTACAGAGAAAACACCTTGATAATCATACTCCCTTATCTCATCTGAATTGGTATTCTTGGCAAAATTATATGTCTCAAAATTATTCTGCTTGGCCGTAATATACCTAAACTGATTATAGAATGAGAAAACGCCGGCTTTCAACTCAACCTGCCCTCCTACTCCATAATAATTGGTTTCGTATTTTCTTGAATCAACAAGTCCCGTTGCACCGGCATTAACAGCGCTATAGAAGAACAGGCCTTCAAAATAGTACAACTCTTTGTCTTTGGTATCGCCAAGATATGTATAGTCCGCCTTTTCAGAATCGTATCTGTAGATGAAATTCGCTCCGGCATTAATATACTTGCTGCTGTATACAACTCCAGGAGATACTGTAAAGTTTGAGAGGATATTTTTGTTTCGTCCATCCTTCTTCTTTGCAGCAGAAGCATCTCTGTAGTTTACATCAAATCCTACTGCAAAATTGTTTGAAAACTTGTACCCGACACCGGCCTGCAGTATATACTGCTCGGTAACAACCTTTCCGGGAACATTCTCTGTCATTGGGGCAAGGTTTGAGTTCTCGTCAACAGTACCAAGCCAACTTTGTTCATTTTTAGTTGTCCTGTCATAGTTGAACATACCATAAAAATAGACATTTCCTATATGTGAATAGGATTTTGTATCCAATCCAAAATTATTGGAAGATTTTGCCTGATTATAATTTCTGTAATCTCCGTTCACATTATTGTAATACAGTGCCGCCTCAGAGAAATTCATAGGGGTTGTACTAAATATAAGCCCTGCACCATTGCCGGATTTGAGCCATGGAGCTGTCTGTTCAATACGTTCAAAGCTGTAATATGCTTTGCCGTTAAAATCTTTGTCCTCCTGCGCAATTAGAGTTGCGGGAACTGCACCCATTGAAATTGCCGCAATCGCACCGATATATGATCTCTTTATTATATTGTTCATAATAGTCTGCTATTTCTTAAGTGTAGGAATATCTCTAACCTCAAAGTCATTAGATGAATTATTTGTATCCTGATAAACAATCCTTCCCCCTGCTGCCGCAGTAGCCTCTGCGTCTATCTTTCTATGGACGCTCTTACCTGCTCCGCCACCCTCTTTGATTATTACAGAACCGTTGTCTATCTCCGGTCTCAGTCTCTTTGTCTGACTTGAAGAGATAAGGCACTCAACTCCATCTACAATAAGATTCTTGTCTATAAGTAGCACGTCATTATTCCTGTTACCGGGGCTGTTAGGGTTAACGGCCTTTGTATCCAAGATGAACTGCTCCTTGCTCTTTCCGCCCATAGTATAGATGTATAGAGCAGGGCTTGAGATAGATACTACAAATGCTCTTGATGTTCCGGTCTTCCAGAAACACTCAAGTGTCTTCACACCGGGAACCGGGGCAGACTGGGCAGGAGTATTTGCAGCATCGTACATTGCGTAATAGTTAGAGTTGCTCAAATCTATTGATGTACTGCAGATTGGAATATGGTTAATAGCATTAAGACATACAATAACCTCCTCTCCGGGTTGAATAGCGATGCTTTTACCTGTACCATTAAACATCCACGACATAGAGGCAGCCGGTATTGAATCCCTTAACTCAGAGGTGCCGGGTTTTACCCAATCGGAAAGGCCTCCGTTAAGAGGTGCGTTAAACGGAAATACCACACCTACACAAAGAGAATCCAAATATGCAACATCTCCTGAATTATTGTACAGCGAGAAATAGGTATCCTTAAGAGTATAGTTCTTTCCCGTCTTCGGATTAATACAACCTGTATAATAGAACTCCTTAATTATTATCTGGCTGGTTTGCGAGTAGTTAAGGTTAAGATTGAAATCACTTACGACACTGTTGTCGGGAGTAACCTTAATTCTCTCTGTAGAGCCGTTGTAAATGGCTGTTTTGCCTCCCGACAAAGCAATCTTTGACTCGGTTGACGCTATATAGCTGCCGTATGCAACCCTGGCGGTAGCCTTACCGGAAGCATCTGCAACAGCCTCGTATGTTAGTCCGGACGATGCATCGGAGAAGATAACATTCATTCCATCCATATTGACAGACTGCCCCTGCGGAGCAACAATCTGCACGGTAATGGAGCCACTTATGGCATCGTCGCGAAAGTCTTTCTCCTTTGCATCCTTAAGGCAGGATGTAAGAGAGGACACTGCAAGCAAAATATATAATAATCGTTTCATTTCCCTTATCTGTTTATAATGTAACTTTAATTTCCGCACCAAAATAGAGGTCTGTATTCTTTACATATCCGCTGAAGTGAGGTCTTGCACTGCTCTTCATAAGCGGTTTTGAATTTGTAAAGTTATTTGCATAGAAAGAAATTGCAGCAAACTTGCCTATCTCCTTTGACACCCTTATGTTTGCCATAAAATATGGGTTGAAAGAGGCTGTAAGATAGTTATATGCAAAGCTGTCGCTTATTCTCATCATACCCAATCTCATCTTGAGAGCGCTGTCTGTAGTTGTGTAATAATCTGTAAACGGTCTTACGGTTCCTGTTGCATCCATATAAGCTACCGGATCCTTTATATATACGCCGTTCTCAACTGTTGTATAGGCATTGTCCAAGTTGCTTCTCTGCTTGTCCATCCAGATACACTGCATCGTAAGGGTAAGAACCATTCTTAGTTTAGGGATGTTTGTAACAAAGTTTACGTTTGTATTGAATTTCTGTTGCAGGACACCGTTTCTCACACTGCTGTTTCCGTTAAAGATCGCAATGTAAGGGAAAGCCTGTTTTGCATCTAAAGGGTCTCTTTGGCCTATATTATAGTACTCTGAAGTTCCGGAATAACTTCCATCTGATTTCACATAGGAACCATTTGCAATAATACTGGTGTTAATTGCCTGTATCTTACCAAAATTGATATCGTACTCTATACCCCATTTCTTTGTAGTTCTGTTATTTACAATAGATTTAGATGACTTGAACTCGGTTGTTCTTGTAAAGTCTGTATGCTCAACATAGAAACCGTCTGCATCCTTGATGTAAAGTACGCCATCCACAAACCTTGGATCTGCACCGGAATAGTTTACCGCACCATATCTGTTTACATCCATTGCCAAATAGTGTCTTGCACTCTCTATACCGTTTTTAAGGTACTCATTAAAGTATGTAACGCCCAATTTTACACCACCTATGTTCATATCGAAACCAAGTTCAATATTCCTTGTTCTGGTAGGCTTAAAGTCATAGTCTTTAATCTCATGGTCTATGGATGTCTGGATTATAGAGAAGTTAGTCTCATTATATCTGAACAGATCGTAATCCAAATAGGTGTCACCACCGTAAAGCATATTCATACTTGGCAATTTGTCTAACAATCCCCAACCACCCCTTATTGCAAAGTTGCGCACAAGATTCTTCTTGTTGCCTTTGAATATCTCATATTTGGCATTAAAACGCGGATCAACTATAGGTTTAAGATCATAATGTTTGTAGAACATCTTGGTAAAACGTACTCCGGCACTCATCTCAAACGATGTCTTACCTATAGGGATAACCACCTTCTGCTCAAGGAAAGCATTAAAATCATGTGCGTATGGAGTATGTCTGTACGGCTGATGCCTGAAATACTGCGGTACATCCCCTTCGTACCACTCACCGTTACCCTCATTACCTTTGGTATTCCACTCCACACCGTACAAGGTGTTGAAAAGTGTGCCTTTATACTTTTTATTAAGGTGAGCTGTAAGTTTGGCGTTAAGATACAGAGGCATATCCTCCACTTTCTTAAGCTGCTTTGCACTGCCGGATGTTATGGTTCCAACATGAATACCCTCCTCTGTGATATGAATATCGGGAAGCAGACTCTGTGAAAGCTCTGTGTAATCTCTGTTATATTCAACTCCAAAATTGGCAGATAGGTTATAGTTAAGAGTGGTAATCCAGCTCTTGTTAAGCTGCCACATACCGTATGCAGCCAAACTAAAATCCTTTTTACCTGATTTTGTATAGTCATTCTTGCCTGAATCCGGATCTGAGGTAACATTGTTACCAAGATATGAACCTGTCAACCTCACATTCAATCTGAAAGGTGTGTTGTCTTGATTAAACGTATTTGAATATGTTACACCAAAGTTAACCCTGTCCAGGATATTGGTTGTAGAGACAAGTTTTGTATTGTAATTGGCGTAATCTAAATCCAAATTCATATAGCCTTTATCTTTGCCAAGTCCGAAACCTTTGTTAATTGATGCACCTTTAAGATATGGATCTGCCTTGAATTTAACCTCCAATGGAGTACGGCCTGCCTTTGTTTTAACAAGAACTGCTCCGGATGTAAGGTCTCCATACTCCGCAGAAACAACACCTTTAAGGACCTCGACAGATTCTATATTCTCAGGTGAATAGCTTCTAAAATCCATTGCATTCACATCATTGCCCATAGAGAGAGAGGCATCATTCTGCACCCTGTTGCCGTTTACCATATAAGCAACACCTCTGGCATTATTAAGATCTGATGACGAACTTACACCTGCGGTTCTTATGGTTATACGCTGCTTGCTGCTCATCTGAGGGTTGGATATGGTATTTCCCGGAACCAACTGCATAAGGTCGCTCAAACTGGTAGCCTGCAGGTGCTCAATAGCACTTTTGTTTAGTTTGCTGGACGAATTCATTGTTTCACCCGCCTCCGCTGTAACCACAATCTCCTCCAATGCAAGGTTATCCTCCAACATCTGTACTTTAAAGTTCTTGATGTCGCTGCTTATATTAATTACAAGATTGTAATCTACATAACCTATAGCCGAAACAAAAAGTGTGTATTTGCCGGGAAACACTCCGGTAATTTTAAATTCACCTTTGTCATTGGTAAATGCCCACTGGCTGGTCTCTTTAAGGACCACCTGTGCAAAGGGAATAATCTCTCCTGTTTCCTTTAAACTCACTGTACCCTCTACTGTATATTTGGCACCACCTTGAGCCAAAGCAGAAGCCGAATACAAAAGAGTCAGCACGATTAATATAAAGAATCTTTTCATTAAGTTAAATATTATTTATTTGCACTACAAAATTAGCTAATAAGTTCAAAAACATCTACACATATCGTTAACTTATTGCACCACTGCACTATCATTACATGCCATTATATGCCATTTAGGCATTATTTATACTCCTTGCAGTATTATATGCCGATTAATATGTATATTTGTGACCGGTTGAAAACCCTAATTTTTATCTGAATTTAACAATGGACAATTCGCAGTTGCATATTGACGCGCTAAAAAAAGCAATTAAAGAGAAGGCCGGCCGTTCCATGGATTCTCCCGGCGACTACGATTTTCTCTCTTCAGAGGTCAAGATGGCAACCAACGAATATATAAGTCCAACCACCCTTAAAAGGTTTTTCAACTATATCCAGAGCAATGTAAGCACCAGGACATCCACCCTATCACTTCTCTCAAGATATTTAGGATACAAAGGATGGGATGACTTTAAAGACAGTATAACATTAGCACAGGACAATCTGCCAAACGCCAACGAACAGCAGTACAATAACAGCAGCAGTACAGCCACATCAGATGCAGCAGGCAACAATACAGATAATTTTACAGGGAAAGGAATAAGGATAGTAAAACACAACGATTATTATGCTCTTGTAGTTCCACGGAGAGCCGGATGGGCGCTCTATGTCATACTCCTGTTTGTAGCGTCCCTTCTTGTTTGCGTTGGAGTATTATACTCAAATTACCTCGATAAAAAGGATTCTATAGAGGGAGGGATAGAGTATGCACAGATAGATGACGGCCAGGGTGGCAAGATAAGTTCCATTGAACTGTTTGACACACTCTCAAAGATGGTGCTTGAGCATACCAATATGGAATGCGCCAGAATAAAGTCAAAAATAGACTCATTACCTACCTTCAAGGAGAAGAACCATGTGCTAAGACATTGGCACAGGCAGAACAAGATGCACGCAGACGAATACCCTACAAAGGTTATGAACATATACCTTAACGGAGATGAGCCGGAATACAATCTCTACAGGATATCACTTATAAATGCCGCCAACAGCGCCTACGAACAGTTTTACACAAAAATGAACGACTCCGTTATGGTTGCCATCGTAAAGGATGCAGAGGCCAAAAGGTCTGCGAAATAGCTTTTACGGTAACAATCCTGCAGGAATCCTCATTCCAATTGTACCACCTTCAATATCTATATCTACAATAAGTTCCTCATGCAGAGGCAGTAAAGTGCCACATACCTCTATACATGAATTATTTGGGTACTCTATATAATCCGTTATCTCTCCAACATAGTTGTTGTTCTCGTCAAACAGTTTAAACCCTACTATTGTCTTATGTAGATTTTCTGCAGCTAACTCTCTTTGAGCCTTTTTTGGCAGCCTTAAGGAATCTATATATATATCCTTCCCAACAAGTTCTTCGGAATGGGCAAAATCTCTAACAGTTGATAATCTGACAATTGCACCACTATTACCTCTTTTTGCAATCTCCGTGATAAAAAACGGGACAGGCAAGCCGTTAAAAAAAATGAATAGCGGATCCTTTTTCTTTACAAAATCAAAAAATGGAGAAGTTATCTTTATGACAACCTCTCCATCTGTGTGATAAGATTTTGCTACACGTGCTACAATAAAAAGCGTATCAAGGTTTATGATATCTGCCTTTGTCATAGCCTGCGCACATTTATGCTTCTGCAGGTGCTTCAGCAGCTGGAGCCTCAGTTGCAGCGGCAGCCTCTTCTGCAGCTTTTGCAGCAGCTTCTGCCTCCTCTCTTGCAGCAGCCTCAGCCGCAGCCTTAGCGGCAGCCTCTTCTGCTTTTCTCTTTGCTATCGCAGCAGCTCTCTCCTCATTAACCTTAGCCTCAGCCTCCAATGCGCTCTTCTGCGCATTTACCTTACCCTGAGCCAAAGCAGCTTTCTTATTGTTGATCTTAGCCTCTTTTTCAGCAACCCAAGCAGCAAATTTTGCATCTGCCTGCTCCTGAGTCAAAGCGCCCTTCTTAACGCCACCTTTAAGATGTTTCTTTAGAAGAACACCCTTTGCAGAAAGGATTCTTTTGCAAGTATCAGATGGTTGTGCACCATTCTCCATCCATTCAATTGCTTTGTCTGAGTTGATGATGATATTTGCAGGATTAGTGTTTGGATCGTATGATCCCAAAAGTTCAATAAAGCGTCCATCACGTGGAGCTCTGCTGTCGGCTACAACTATATGGTAATAAGCATAGTTCTTTTTACCATGACGAGCCAGTCTTATTCTTACAGGCATAACTGTAGTGAGTTTTAATGATTAATTATTAATAACTTCCTTATCTTCTCGAGAAAAGGTCTGCAAAGATACACCTTTTATTCATTAATACAAAAATTATAAATTTCACAAAAGACGGGGCAGATTCAAAAACCAAGAGCATAAATATCATATTCCATACTTTGCTTATCTTTCACCACCATAAAAATTGGGTTTGAGGCAAAATATCCTTGGTCATCTACTACTTTCCCGTCAAAATAGCCATCCCCTTTTACAAGTATAAAACTTACCATATTAATGTGAATTTTTTTAGTGGAAGGATAACAAAGTCTATTGTAGACTATTTTCCCGTTTTTTATAAGCAGTATTCTGTAATCATCAGAACACACAAAAGACCCTTTATCGGGATTTTTATAATCACCATACTCCTCCACTCCGGTTATATTCCTCACACCTTGGCTTGTGGTACTCCAATAAAATATATACATAGAATCATAATCCACGTTAAGGACTTTTCTCATATCAATATAGCAGGTGTCATTCTTACTAAAATCACAATAATGATCAATATGGTATTCGATACTATTATCTGCAATGTGACAACCTGCTATAAACAGAATTATTGTACAGCTAACAAGTATATAAGCGAAGAATTTCATAAGGCACTACTGACTATTTTATTTAATCCATTTTCTCCTTTTTTATCAATCTCCTCAAGGGCCTTTTGATACTCACTCTCTGCTATTCAAGCCATTTTGCTCCATAAATTTTGCAGCTTCATAGTCTGTGAAGCCAAGACCTCCAACCGTCTGCACCTCCTTGCCGTTGTACTTGTAGAGGTTGGTCGCAAGCTGCGGGTAGCCGTTGCACCTGTCTTCTCCACCACCTTGGCCGGCAGATTAAGAATGTTGTAGCTTATTCTTCAAAGTATTTTTCCCAAAAATCAAAATTAAAATTTATGGGCAGAATTCTAATTTTGTAGAAATCGTATTGAAGCTTATATGGAAGACTATTTGGCTTATATTTAGTCCTATATAGGCAACTTATATCAATACTGCTTTCAAAAGATTTTTGATTTTTAATAAAAATTTCAACCCATTCTCCATCCAAGGTAAGTTCGAAACATTTAACATCTTTAAATATAGAATCTTCAAAATACTTATCTAAATCTTTACTGTTAAATGTAATATTCTTAGCTTCAATTGGTTTATAGTGTTTCGTGCTGTGTGGTTTAATCCTAAATAAGTGCAATAAGTTTCCTTTATGAAACCAAGCTACTTTATAATTATGGAAAGCTATGGAATACACAAAAACGGTATCAACTTGATTATAAGATCTTTTTATTATTCTGTCTGTTCTTCTTTGCAAGCATGCTTGCGGATTACAGCTACACAGTAAAACAGACAGAAATAGCATTATGGTTACATTAATTATTGTTTTCATTCTTGTAGTATTTGTTAGTATTCACACTGCTCGACATATGTTAGCAATACTTTTGTCATTGTAATATTTCTTCCCGACATAACAAAATGTATGCAATATCAAATATCATATCCATTAGCATGGCCGTTTAATCATTTGCGTTTAGGAGCACATACTACACGTGTGCTCCTAAACACAAACAACGCATCTATCCCCCAAAGGTTAAATCAGATACACGTATACATTCAATAGATGTAATCTTTTCCTTCTTCAGTAATTTAAATACCCTCTCGGTAATTACTATCCATCTTGAATTGCCAAGCATGAAAATATCACTGCCATCCCATGTATTAATGTCAAACCATCCGTTTTTGTAAGGTGGCAACTCGGTTTCCGGTACTTTGTCTGTCAAGTTTCCCAAAGCCCCTTTAGGATTCATTGGGCCACTTCTGCCTACAATACAAAAGCCGTTATAACCAGGTACTACGTTATTAGATTTACCCAATAACTCAATAGGATATGATATCCAACCTGTCACATTGTTCTCTTCCAATATCTGCTTGAACCTGTCGGAAATAATATATGCAGACAACCATGGCATATCCAATACGTCTTTATACTTGCTTCCACCACGTATCCAATATTGCAATGGTACATTCATGTCGTTTATATCACCCCTAATCAGCTTGTTGTTAATAACCTCTTCAAGACGTGCTTTCAACTTTACATATTGAATTAAATTGGGATACACATTTACAGTTGTACTGCTCATTTTACTGGTAAATGTATAAAACTCCTCCATTCTATTTTTGCTCATAATATCATCAATTAACGTTAATACCCCTAAAATCTATACTTTCCAAAAATGCGCATATTTCAGGCATAGTATCTTTGTATAGGATTATATTAGGCTCATTTCTTTTTATCATATAATCAACCCGCTCCAGTATTAGTGATTTTAATAATGGATAATTTTTAGGGGATACTATTCTTGTTAAGGCAAGATACTTCAATACCCATTGAGATCCTTCATCCGGTAGTATTGAACTACCGCTTTCAATAGCCGGGACAATATAATTCTCATAACATTTTTTCAATGAGTTGACTCTGTTGAAAAAATAATCAGCTCCGGTGATAATTTCATTAAGAAAACTGACATAAGCAGTTTCAAAATCATCACCATCAAACGAAAAGAAATTCATATCATCCAATCCTAAATTCTTGGGAGTATATGAAAAACTACTTTCACACCTTAATATTTCAAGGCTGAGCATGCTATACTTTTCAAACCAATTGTGCAATATATCATATCTATTGGCAAAATACAAGCGTAAATTCAGACCCAGATCCGGCTCTGAGTGGGATTTAACAGTTACATAATGCCCAAAGCCTATTTGATCAAATCCACTATTCTTTCTGCGTATAAATTCACTCTCACTCCTTTTCAGTTTAAAGTCTTTTAAACAATTTTCTTCTTTTAGACTTTCGAAAATTCTATCTAATAATCCTTTTGTATTCATTTTAATCCGGATATTTGGTTTTAATTTTATAATCTTTTACTTTTATACTCAAGCCATATTTTTCTTTCCAGTCTTTTGTTCTAACCTCAAACATTCCATTACCATATTCTACATGTTCCCGCACTTTTTTTTGTCCCGGAGATAATTTCGTTGAATGTCTGAGCTTTGTTTCAATGACTGAATAGGTGTTATCATCATTTCTTATTAACTGATCTAATCTTGACCGATTTCCTTTTACGTTTCCACCTCCATTTAGAGGTACCAGCGTAATTTGTCCTCTCACATCTTTTCCCTCAGCAATGCTTTTTGCTAATTCATCTTGTTCAAATAGCTTACCCTCTTTTATGGCTTCTGCATTCTTGAGACCTTTCTTTACATCAGATGTTTTATCTATGACCTTGGCAGTTTTACTGATATCGGCACTTTTCGCTACTGCGTTAGAACCCTTGCCGATTAGTTTAGGTAACTTAGTCATACCGGCAGAAGCAATAGGAATAACAGCAGCGACAGCATCTATACCGGCATCCACCCAGTATCCTTTTGCTGTTTCATGTTCTCCTGTCGCGTGATAATATATAGCCGAACCAACATCATAAATCAAAAAACCAACATCAATAAGGGTATCCCATATTTTTCCGTCTTTGTCAAAATACATTATTGGATTTCCCCCGCAGTACATGTAAGGAGACATTGAGGCGTACTTCTCTGCCAACGGATCCGGAACAAACCATCTGC
>ENA-OOYV01000834-OOYV01000834.1-human-gut-metagenome-genome-assembly--contig:-NODE-834-length-20508-cov-3.064587_pt1 | contig 20508 bp, 16 predicted proteins | sample MGYA00241704_ERZ501380 | MGnify/ENA primary metagenome ERZ501380 (study PRJEB25962, sample SAMEA2042984) | human gut metagenome | biome: human gut; feature: human-associated habitat; material: faeces...
GCGCCGGCAGATCATAGCGGCAGACGGTGCAGCAAATTATATGCGTCCGTTTTTAAATGCGCTGACGGAAGAAGAGTTTGATGCGTTTCTGCAGTATCATCTGGCAACCTGTGAACGGATGGATCTTATGGGTGCAAGCGGTCACACGGTGGATATTCTTGTGAAAGAGGAGTCTGAAAACGTATGAAAAAATGGATATTGCCAATCCTAATGGCAGGATTTTTGCTGACGGGATGTTCTTCTCCTGCAGCAACGTCATCGGCTTTGCCCTCTTCTACAGAAAAAATCACGGAGACACAGATGACGGAAGAACCGGGTACGCTGGAAGAAACGGAAACCGGGACTGCAACTGAAACGCAGCAGGAACCGGTGATACAGACGGTAAAAATTACGGCGACAGGTGACTGTACGCTGGGGGCAACACAGACGCATGGGTATGCAGGTTCCTTTCATGAATACTATGATAAATACGGGCAGGATTATTTTTTTAAAAATGTCAGAAGTATTTTTGAGCAGGATGATTTTACACTGATCAATCTGGAATGTGTGTTGTCAAATGCGACCGAGCGTGTGGAAAAAACGTGGAACTTAAAAGGAAAACCGGAGTATGTTGGTATTATGACAGACAGTTCTGTGGAGGGGGCAAGTCTGGGAAATAATCATACGTTTGATTATGGGCAGCAGGGACTTGATGATACCAGAGAAGTGTTAAATAAAGCAGGGATTATCTTCGGATTCAATGATCATGTGGATACCTATACCACGAAGGATGGTATCAAAATCGGAATTGTCTCCGCAAGCCAGTTGTCTGCAGATGAAAAACATGCCAATTATATCCGGGATGGGATTGCAGAACTTCGGGAAGAAGGAGCGGATCTGGTAATTGCCTGTTGCCACTGGGGGATAGAGGGGGATCATTATCCGAATGATTATCAGCAGAAGCTGGCACACCAGGTGATTGACTGGGGAGCAGATCTGCTGGTCGGTACACATCCTCATGTATTGCAGGGAATGGAATTATACAACGGAAAAATGATCTGCTACAGTCTTGGAAATTTCTGCTTTGGGGGGAACAGGAATCCAAAAGACAAAGATACGGCGATCTATGAACAGACCTTTACCTTTGTGGATGGGGTATTGCAGACAGATATATCAGCCGATATGATACCATGCAGCATTTCTTCCACATCAGAAAGAAATAATTTTCAGCCTGCCATAGCAAAAGGCGACAGAAAACAGACGATTATTGATCATATGAATGAGTATTCGGAAAAGTACAGTAAAATCGGATTTGACGCAAATGGCAGGGTAATCATCAGGGAAGAGTAGGGGGATACTATAATTTTATGTGGCAAGTAAATAATAATGATAAGAGGAATCAGCACATGAATGCAAGTTTTTGGAATTATCCGTCAAAACAGAAAAGCTGGCCGATAGACGAAGAAATGGAAAGTCTCGGGGAAGTCATTCATCCACTCGATAATATCGGTGGATTTGATGTACGCCCGGGATTTTATCAGATGAATGGTGCATATCAGACAGAGGAAGGGGTAAGTTTTACGGTAAGCTCCCATGGAGCTACGAGCTGTGTCCTGCTGTTATTCCGGCCGGCGGCACAGGAACCGTATGCAAGAATCCGCATTCCGGAAAGTTATAAAATTGGAAATACGTATTCTATCCTTGTTTTTGGCTTAAAAGCAGAGGATTTTGAGTATGCCTATCAGATGGACGGTCCTGCCGATCAGGCGAGAGGGTTACTGTTTAACAGAAAACATACGCTTCTTGATCCATATGCGAAAGCTGTTACCGGTCAGAGAAACTGGGGAGAAAAACCGGAAGGCGGAAAGGATTTTGTCTATAAAGCCCGTGTGGTGCAAAGTGATTTTGACTGGGGGCGGTATCGGAATCTGAATTACAAATTTGAAGATCTGGTGATCTATGAGATGCATGTCAGGGGATTTACCAAAGATGCGTCCTCCGGTGTAAAAGGTGGGGGAACATTTGAAGGTTTGCGACAGAAAATTCCGTATCTGAAAGATCTGGGAATCAATGCGGTAGAACTCATGCCGATTTTTGAATTTGATGAAATGGAAAGTGCCCGTGTGGTGGATGGCGTGCAGTTGTACAATTACTGGGGCTATAATACGGTTTCCTTTTTTGCCCCGAATACAAGTTATGCATTTCATCAGGAGCATAATCATGAGGGTGATGAATTAAAGCGTCTGATCCGCGAACTGAAAGAAAATGGAATTGAAGTCATTCTTGATGTGGTATTCAACCATACAGCAGAGGGAAATGAAAACGGTCCATGTTTTTGCTTTAAGGGGATTGATAACAATATTTATTATATGCTTACACCGGATGGATATTATTACAATTTCAGCGGCTGTGGCAATGTCTTAAACTGCAATCATCCGGTGGTACGGCGGTTTATTACAGACTGTCTGCGGCACTGGGCAGTAGAGTACCGGGTGGATGGATTCCGGTTTGACCTGGCATCGATTCTGGGAAGAGATCAGAATGGTGCACCGATGGAGAATCCGCCGATTCTGGAAGCCCTTGCATTTGACTCTATTCTGGGGGATATGAAGCTGATCGCAGAAGCCTGGGATGCGGGTGGCTTGTATCAGGTTGGAAGTTTCCCGTCCTGGAACCGCTGGGCCGAATGGAACGGAAGATACCGTGATGATATGAGAAGCTTTTTAAAGGGCGACAGTGGCGTCGCAGGGCGTGCAATTACACGTATCACCGGATCCTCCGACATGTATGATCCGGCAAGCCGCGGATATAGTGCATCCGTCAATTTTCTGACCTGTCATGATGGGTTCACGTTGTATGATCTGTATTCATATAATGAAAAGCATAATGAGAAAAACGGATGGAACAATACGGACGGGGATAACAACGGCCTGAGCTGGAACTGCGGGGTGGAAGGTGAGACGGATGATCCGGCGGTTATGAGCCTGCGACGCAGACTCGTGAAGAATGCATTTGCCGCGTTGTTATGCAGCCGTGGACCGGCTATGTTTTTTGCAGGGGATGAATTTTGTAATACGCAGTATGGAAATAACAACGCATACTGCCAGGATAATATTATTTCCTGGCTGGACTGGAACAGACTGGAAGAATTTCAGGAGATTCATGATTTTGCCCGTTTTATGATCCATTTCCGTGCAAAGCATCCGATTCTGCGAAGGGATACAAAGCCGGCAGTCTGCGGGTTACCTTCCGTAAGTATCCATAACGGAGAGCCGAACCGGAATTATACGGACTATAATACACATTTAATTGGAATCATGTATGCGGGAAGAAATGCCGATGATACGGATGATGATATGATCTTTTACGGAATGAATGCGTATTGGGAGCCTTTGGAGATGCGCCTGCCTTCGTTGCCGGAGTCTTATCATTGGAAACTTGTAGTAAATACTTTCTGTGAATACCAGGATGGGGCAGATTTTGAAGCCCAGACACAGGGAGATCAGACACGTGTGCGTGTTCCGGAACGTTCTACGGTAATTTTACTGGCAGAACATGATTTATAAAAAAGAGTTGAGCACCGCTCTGGAAACAGGGCGTGCTCAACTCTTTTTTTCGGTGGTATCGGGTCTGGTTGTAATTTCACTGGTTCCGATGAGGTAATCTGCAGAAACATTCAGAATCTGCACGATGGCTGCAAGATCCGCAACGGTCGGAGAACGACGACCAGTACGGTATCCGCTGATCGTGGACGGCGAAACAAACATTGCATTTGCCAGCTGGATATTGGAAATATTTTGTTTATACATAATCAGACTCAGACGGTCACCAAAATCTTTGTATTTATTTTTATCATTCGTTTTCATACAAATGATTTTATAGAAAGTTGATATAAAAAACAGAGAAAACGCGTATTGCGTTTTAATTCTTAAATAAATGGAAAAAGATTTCCAAAAAGATAAGAAATTAAATCCATCCACCGTCTAAGGTGAGAATCTGTCCATTCAGGTAACTGCTTGCTGTGGCAAGAGAATATGCCAGTGAAGCAACTTCTTCCGGGGATCCCATACGGCCGGCAGGAATTTCTTCGATGAGTGCAGAGCGTTCTTCCTCGGAGAAACAACGGTTCATATCCGTATCGATTACCCCACAGGCGATGGCATTTACCTGGATATTGCTAGGGGCAAGTTCTTTGCCCAAAGCGCGTGTAAGGGAATTGATCCCGCCTTTGCATGCAGAATAGGCAACTTCGCAGGAAGCTCCGACATTTCCCCATACAGAAGAAATATTGATGATATGTCCGGATTTGGCATGAACCATGGAAGGGATGACCTGTCTGCAGGTGGAAAAGACGGATGTGAGGTTTGTCGCAACTATCCGGTTCCAGTCGGTAATATCCATGTCGGTGAGCAGACCGATATAAGAGATGCCGGCATTGTTGATTAACACATCAATCTGGCCGAAGGTATCCAGTGTTTTTTGCACCATGTCACAGATAAAAGTATAGTCTCCTACATCACCACGGAAGCAAAGCACCTGTATGGAGTAGGTTGTTTCAAGTTTTGTGGCAAGTGCCTGCAGCGTTTCATAAGAGTTATGGCAGCAAAGAGCCAGATGATAGCCTTCAGCGGCAAATCGACATGCCAGGGCTGCACCGATTCCACGGGATGCACCTGTAATCAAAGCAGTATGTTTCATTGTTCTTCTCCATTCTTTTTTTGTATTGTACCATAAATTAAAAAAATTCACTAGACAAACACCGGAGAATGTGTTACTATAATTGGGCAGTTGAAACGGCGCGTGGCTCAGCTTGGTAGAGCGCTGCGTTCGGGACGCAGAGGTCGCAGGTTCAAATCCTGTCATCCCGACCATATCGAGTGTTCTTAACCAACCTGAGAGTTGGATGAGGACACTCGATTTCTTTTTGCCTTTTTGCGCCTCTTTGTATGTATGAGCAGGAGTTGTCCTGCTCTATTTTGTTATGCCGATTGTGCGTTCGGAACATATTCCACGGCAACGCCCTTGCGGGTTTCTTCTCGGTAGTTGTGTCTGCTCCAAAGGCTCGGCAGTTCCAGATACCCTACAAACTTATAGTGTATCTTTATCATCTGTTTGCGGTTTTTGCCCGTGCCTGTGACCTCGTATACCTCTATGCGGTCAATGAGTTCCCGCAGCAGCGGTGCAGTCAGCTTATCCATCTGCATAAATTTCCGAACGGCGGCAATGAATTTCTCTTTTCCAAGCTGCATTTCATCCACCTCCGACAGGCGTTTACGATATGCGGAGATTTTCTCTTTCAATTCCAACCGTTCCGCTTCATACTTGCCCGAAAACCTCATAAACATCTCATCACTCAGCTTGCCCGATACATTGTCCTCATAGCACTTAATGCACAGCTCCGCTACCTGCTCACTGCGAACAATACACTTTTGCAGCTCACCCTCAATGTGCTTTTTCTCTTTGAGAATATCTGCATTGGTTTTATCGGCAAGCAGCATAGCAAAGCTTTCTTCGTCATCGCACAGACATTTGGATAAGCGGCGAAGTTCCAACATTACCACCTGCTCAATAGCGTCGGCTCTGAGATAATGGGTTGAGTTGCAAGTTCCCCGGTTACCGTGATAATTGCCGCACATAAAGAACGGTATATCTTCCTTATCGTGCTTAATGTTAAACCACAGTTTCCGCCCGCAATCGGCACAGTAAAGCAAGTCACAGAACATATTGCGTTCCCAATTTTCCGGCTTCGGATTACGGCGGCGGGTTTTGCCTATAAACTTCTGTACCTGTTCAAAGGTTTCACGGTCAATAATCGGCTCGTGAACATCCTTGAAAATCATCCATTTATCTTCAGGATTTGCATACCGCGTTTTATTTTTGAATGATTTGGAGCAGGTTTTGAAGTTGATAATATCGCCGCAGTATTCCTGTTGTGAAAGAATTTTGGATACTGTTGTCTTGCACCACTTATACGGATTCGGCTGTGTTTTCTTGCCGCCTCTCAGCAGCCCTTTGCTTTGCCAATATGCCATCGGGACAAGCACCTTTTTCTCCTGCAGGATGCGGGCGATTGTTTCTGCGCCTTTGCCCTCCAAGGTCATTTTGAAGATATCCTTTACCACAGCCGCCGCTACGGGGTCTATGATCCACTTCTTTTTGTTTTCGGGACTTTTCATATACCCATACGGCGGTTGAGATAACGGTTCCCCGGAAGTACCACGGATGCGGTGCGCCGACCTTACCTTGCGGCTGATGTCACGGGCATACATTTCGTTCATTACATTCTTAAACGGGGCAATCTCGTTTTCTCCCTCATCGCTGTCAACTAAATCGTTGATTGCAATAAAACGAACATTATGATCCGGGAAATAGATGTCCGTGTATTGCCCGACGGTAACATAGTCACGCCCAAGTCGGGATAGATCCTTGACGATAACCGTGGATACATAGCCCATTTCAATATCGTCAAGCATTGCCTGAAAACTGGGGCGATCAAACCGAGTGCCTGTGATACCGTCATCCACATAAAAACGAGTGTTGGAAAATCCGTTTTCTTTGGCATACTTCGTGAGCATTTTTCGCTGATTGACAATGGAGTTGCTGTCGCCATCCCCACCGTCATCACGGGACAGGCGGCAATAAAGCGCCGTTATCCCTGTTTGTTCGTTTTTCTTTTTCGACTGCATTTAGTCCTCCTTCCCGGCAGCCGGACACACATATTCCTCTGCCATTGTATCTTCAAATATTTCATCGGTCAAATCTGTGAAATCGCTTGTGATACTTTTCTCGAAACGACTCTTAATCGTGTTTTCCGATTTCATCGGCTCAAATTCCGAAAGCACCGTAAAAGTCACATTACCGATTTTATATTCGTGAGCTTTGCCGTCGGATATGCCAACGATCCAGTTTGTTCTTTTATTCATTAAGAATTCCCCCTTATCTTGAATCCCGGTCACGCTGACGAGCGCGATATTTGTTGTAGTGATCTACGGCTTTAACAATGAAATCTTCTTTCTGCTGCACCGTGTATCCGCTTGGAATTTTACCCTCTAACCGTACTGACGGAATTTTGATTGTTTCCTTTTGATTTGCTTTTTCACGGGACAGGATTTCGCCAATCATATCGGCAGAAAGTTGCCCATCCTGATACCTCTTTTTCATTTCAACAGCTTGTGCATAAGACGGTGTGCAATCGTTCACTTCGCATTGCTCCAAGACGGCATATTGTTCTTTGTCGCCGAGATAGGACAAAGCCTCGCCAACCATAAGCGCAATTTTGCCTTCGTCCATCAGGTCAAGCAGTTCGGGGATTAGGTGGGTTAGGCGAATGAAACGGCGTACTGTTTCACGGCTTTCGTTTAATGTTTCCCCAACAATATCTCCAGTGCGTAACTTCGCCACAGGTTGTGTCGAAGTTAAATCCGTCCGTTTACCCTGATGTGAAAGCGCCTCCATTTTCAGCTTGTAGGCAAACGCCTTTTCGCTGGGTAGGATATGCTCTCTGTGTAGGTTGCTGTCCACTACCGCAATAGCAGCGGAATCTCGGTCGAGAGCATAAATTAAGGCAGGGACTTCTGTTATCCCTGCCTTAACTGCGGCGTGTAAGCGGCGATGTCCGCTTATTACCTCATATTCCTCTGTGTTTTCAATCGGTCGGACAATCAGCGGTGAAAGAATTCCTTGCGTCTGCACACTTTCGATCAGGGTATTCATTTCCTCGTCGTCCTTAACCTTGAACGGATGCCCCTCAAACGGGCGAAGTCTTGAAACCGGAATATTTACCGGTTTTTTCATAGTATTTTTCATTTTCATCTACTCCTATCTAAATATCTCGCACGGGCTTTTCTCTCAAGCTCGTGCTCTTGTTTTAATAATTCATATAAATGCGGAGACTTTTTGAGAATTTTCTCCGCACGGCGAAGCCTTTCACGAACAGGCTTCATTTGTTTGCCGATAGCCTTGCGGCGTTCCTTGTTTTGCGCCTGTTCCTCCGGCGACTTGGGGCGACGGATGCTATTGCTGATGTCGCTGCGCTCACGCTCCAAGGCGGACAGTTCTGATTTGGATTGCTCAATATTTGCTTGCAGGTCGGCTGTCGTATGGATACCGTGCTCCTGTAAGAAGTGATAGTCGGCAACCAGCTCCTTCAAATCCTTTTCCGCCGCCCGCAGATCCGGCGACAGCAGCATTACATCGGCAAGCTCGGCTACGATTTGGATCGCCGTTATGACAAGATAAAACACCGTATCCACCAAAACGACGGCGGTGTCATAGCTGTGTTCAATAGAGAAATCCAGCTTTCGCAGTTCGTCCTCCAGCGGGAATTTCTTCGGCTTGTACGGCGGTCGGTATTCCAAGGTGAATAGCCGATACCGATTTTCGGCGTTCTGCCGTAGCTGTGCGTTGACACGATCTTTGGAAAAGCCGATGCCGCTCAGCCGCACGGCACGCTCCCAGTGCTGTGCCTTGACCGAAAAGCGCACAGGGTCAAGCGTATATCCAAGCGCATATAACTGGCTTTCAAATTCTCTCGGAGAGGTTGCAAAAGTCAGGCAATATTCCACATCCTCACGGAGATAGTCCCGGTGTGTTTTCTTTCCTACTTTGTGCCGCCAATATTCCTTTTTATTACCACCGTAAAAATTGCTGTTTTCAAGAACAGATAAGCCGTGCTCCCGGCATATCTCATCCGACACACGGCGAAGCTCCTTGTGAGCGCCGATTTTGTTCTGAAATTTTGCACCGTCCTTGAAGGACACGGGATTCACAACAAAATGGCAATGCACATTGTCGGTGTTCAGGTGGACGGTAACGAGCACCTGATACCGGTCGCCCCACATCCGCCGTGCTGTCTCCTTGCCAATGGCAAACGCCTGCTCCGGCGTGACCTCGCCCTCACGAAAGCTCTGAATGCCGTGGTAGCCCACCACCTTGCCACGCAGACCGAATCGCCGCTGTACGGCGATCATCTCGGCGTAGGCGTTCTGCGCCGAGCAGTTGATACCGCCGACAAACATCTTGCGGTCGGTTTTATCATCGTTCTCTGCGTAACGCAGGGCAGCATACAAATCCTCGTCCATATATTCCGGTGCGGTGGTCTTGTAGGGATTGTCAGCGTAGTCCAGCGTGGCCTTCAGATTTTTGAACACAGGCCAAAAGCCTGTAACAGCCATAGCGCATCACCCCTTTCCGGGAAGCAGGAATTCTGCTGTGATCTGCTTCAGCACCGTGTAAATTTCCTTGTCCAGCTCCGGTGAACTCGCCTTGTCCGCAAGCTCGCCAAGCTTTTCAAGACAAGTAAAAAGGGCGTCAGGCGGAACCGTTCTCGGCTCGTACCCCAACGCTCTTTGCTTCACATATTCAGTCGTACTCAGCCCGCATTTTCGGGCTTTGGACTGGATTCTCTCTTTCTCCTTTGCCGTCACCCGGACTGCAATACGAATATCTTTCCCCATACACATCTCTCCTTTCGGGGGATTGGGGGCTGCGCCCCCAAAGAGTCAGCCGATTTCGGCTGTGATTGGGACTTCTGTGGCACACAAAGTCCCTGCTTGTTATACAATGAGACATACCCCTCAGGGCATAAGAACAGCGGCTTCCTTCTCCCGTCTTTCGCTGGTGAAAACCGCTTCTTTTCCTATTGGGGTATATCTCGTTATTGAGCCAAAGTGGCTCTACTTTTGCATCAAAATAACAGTTTTGAGCCAAATATCGGCGTTTTGGCTCAGCAAATTTGCCTAATAAAATCTGCTGCGAAATTTGTAAATGAATATGATTCTTGTCCGTTGCCTTGGAGTGATTTTGAGTCCCATAACATAAATCCTCCTTTCCGTTTTTCTGGCAGAAAAAAAGCCGCCGAGTGCAACCTCGACGGCTCATTTCCTGCCTTCTATATATAATAACGGAAAACAGAGATTTTTTACGAAACAGAGCAACAACCAAAACTTCAAAAACGCAACAGGTGGTAAGCCTTGAAAATCAGCGATGTTTACGGTATAATAGAATATATAATACTTGTGCGAACAGAACTTTTTGATTCTATACAGCGTCAAGTACAGTTTTTGGTACAGTGCTTATGATAGAATAGAAGCAAAGGAGCAAAAAATGATTTCTGCGTTTTTTACTGCCGATTACCGTGATGGGAGAGTAATATTCGGAGGCAAAAGCTATCCCGCCGGAGTGTTTGCAACACATCTGCTTAATCAGTTTTATATTAACGATACCACTGCTCGAATCGCCGTGTTTCGGGATGATTTGAATTATCATATTCTTACACAATTAAGTAACGGATACTTGAACATCACGGAATTTGTAAAAACGGGAGCCAATATTCTTGAAGCCTTAAAAGCATTACCAAAACTGCGATCGTTTGACGGGATGAATATTGAAGAAATCCGCAATTCGGTAACAACGCTTTTCACGGAAGAAAACGGGCAGAAGATATGCGGATACTTTGCCGACAAAGCAAAGCTCAGTTTATTGTCACAGAATGAAATCGCCGCAGGCACGGCAGACCGAATGAAAACCGCAACGGATTTTTCTGTGATTGAAAACAACATTGCAGAGATAAAATCGATATTGTTATTCTTCAATACTCTTGCCGATGATTTGATACTTGCACACGGGAACCTATTAAAATTCTGCAACCGCATTAACGAGGCGGAACGCTTGGACGAGGCGCATTTATTACCGTTAGCACTGGAGATTTTCGGAGACCATCACTTTACGCAAAGCGGCAGATACATATCGGTAAAGAAGAACGCAAAAAGCGTAACCGGAACCGTGGCAAAGAGGCTTAATTTCGACAGCTATTACAGCTTTATCCTGACAGATTTTTTTGAGGGGTTGCACTACGGACACTATCCCCGCAAGTGTGAGATTTGCGGAAAGTACTTTCTTATGCAAAGCGCACGGCGGCAGAAATACTGTTCTTACGGCATTGCACCTGAGCTGTATCGGGGCAAGAAGATTACTTGCCGAAAATATGCCGCCGTGCTGAACAGAAAAGAAAAAGCAGAAAATGATCCGATAGTTTCACTGTATAATCGCCGCTGTGCCGCTATTCGCACCGAGTGCGGCAGAGGAACGATTACAAAAGAATACGCCGAAATCGCAAAACGAATTGCGAAAGAGCGCAAGCAACGTGCATTAAATGACGATAAATACGCAAAAACACAATACAAAAAAGATATGGGCCGAGAGGCGTTATACGCCGAAGTGGACAGGAATTTGAAATGAAAGAAGGTGTGTGCCGGTGAAAAACGAAAAGTGGACAGAAGATTTGTATTTATACCGTATGAAGCCGGCACCACCGAAGATGGAGGATTTTCAGGAGTATATTGCTCTTTACTTTGCTGAAAAGGACGAAAAATACCTCGGTTGGTTCTTCCACTATTATGAGCCAAGGCTGAACACAATTATTATGGAGACGGTGCAAGAAACCGCAATGCAAGGGCATTTTGCCGATTTGAAGCAAGCGTATATTTTCGGTATCTACAAGGCGCTGCAGAAATACGATATTTCTACAGGCGTTCCGTTCCTCATTTTCAAAGAGCATTATGTAAAAAACGAGATTGACAAGTACATCAGTACCATGCGGACAGGTTATTCCGTTCAAAGCGTGGACGAATACCGAACGCTCAGAAAGGCAATGGCGCTGTATGCAAAATATGAGTATAAGTTTGATGATGAAACAATAACCATAATCGCCGCCGAAATCGGAAAAAGCGTTAAGGACGCCAAAGAGATTATCCGTGCCGGAATTGACAGCACGAACTACACCGATTTTTACCGCAAATACGCTGACGAGGACGGTGAAAGCACGGCGGAGGATGTGACGGTTGACACTACATCAAACCCCGAAAAGCTATACTTCAAACAGTGGCAAGCAGAAACACTGTTTTCTGCCTACGAAAGCCTTGATTACCGTGAGCGCAGTATGGTAGCCGATCATCTTGGTTTTTGCCCGGAATGTTACGGTATTTATGAGCATAGTAAAGACGAAAACGGCAATTCGGTCAAGCTGTTCCGCAAGGGCAAAGCCTACATAGACCTTGCCGCCGAGCATATGTTGTCTTCACCCGAGACCGCTTTTCAAATTGTAAACGGCGCATACGAGAAAATGCTGATTGAACTGGCTATAGATGAGTACATCCATATTGTAGAACTGCGGCTAAAATCCACCGACAATAACTCGGTCACATACGAATATTGTGCCGATCATAACAATGACTGGGGCAAAATCCACTATACCTTCGGCGAAGACGATTACGATGTCAATCGATATATCTATACTGATAGGAAGGGCGGCTTCTTTTTCGCCACTGCAGGAGAATGGATTATGCGTAACACAAATATAAAATACATACCGAGATATATGGTGATATCTTTATAACCGCATAAAATGAAACAGCCCCGATGAGACAGACAAAAATCTGAAACTCATCAGGGCTGTTTGTGTTTTGTTTATGGTATGACAGAAAATTGTAATATTTTGCGAAAAAATAAAAAATGTTAATAAAATCTCTTGCATTTGCGATGTGCATGTAGTACAACAAAGTAAATACTACTTGCGAGGTGCTGAAAAATGTCTTTAACGGTCAGTTACAACAAGCTTTGGAAGTTGCTTGTCGATAAAAAAATGAGTAAGGCTGAAACGCAAAGCCATGATATCTAAACGATTTTTCGCATGACAGACCGGCTGCAAGTTTGCAGACGGAAATGTGTGAATTTCGCAGTCTTTTTATGAAAAATGTTAAAATATCGGCTTCCGGTTGGCGAGCGGACAATCCATTTAATGAGGGATTATCTATCGCTCAAAATGGAGGATCAGAAAGGAGCGGTAGCGTATGCAGTATACAAGAGCGGCTAAAAGCCTGCGCGCGGTTATGGCAATGCTCTGCATTATAGCGGTAGCCTGTGCGGGAATCGCATATGCAGTCACAGACGAAGGTACTTCTGACAGTAGAAAGTTGCTTAACGGCAGTTTTGAGGAAGGGCAGACTTTTACAGGCAACTATTTTCAGCCTAATCAGAGCGCTGTTCCCTCATGGAATACAACGGCTTTTCAGGGTAAAATTGAGTTATTTAGAAAAAATACAGGCACTTATATAAATGGTGTAACATTAGAACCTAAAGACGGAACTTATGCCGCAGAACTTAATGCGGACGAGGAAAGTACCCTTTACCAGAATGTAAAAACAACTCCGTCGAGTGTGTATGAGTGGGGACTGGATCACGGCGGTCGAAACGGAAAGGATATAATGGCTCTGGTTATAGGGCCTAAGCAGGACGTTAATCCCTCAAAGCCCAACAAGGAGGGGCGCGACCAGTTTATGCAGATGGTTGACTGGCTCAATATAGATGTCAGCACGATTACAGCGGGAGCAGAGCCTACTCAGTACACCGTTTACAGTAAAAAATTTGCCGCAAACGGTACTTTTAAAGATAACGCGGGAAATAACGCGTTCAGCCTAACGCCCAGTTCAATCTATACCGAAGAATGGCATATATGGATTATGGCGTCCTCAAGGGCTACAACCGGTAGTAATCCTTGGAATTCCTATGGCTCTAATGCCACGAGTACAGCGGGTTCAGGCAACGGCTCGGGCAATACAGGGGTGGATTTAAGCAAGTACTATTTCTATACCGTTCCGGCGGGGCAGACCGATACCCTGTTCGGCTTTGTTTCGGTCGGATATGTCGATTCTATTGCGACTGCGGACAAAGCAAAGACCTACGGCAACTTTCTTGATAACATTAACTTTGAGATTTTCCACCCCCTGTCAGGAAGTACCTCTAACCACGGTAGTGCGGTTGTCAGCGGAAGTGACGGAACAAGCGGTGGTGAGGGCGCTACGGCGGGTCATGAGGTAACGATTGACAATAAACTTTCAACCTTTGTTACCGACGGTGAGACCCTTAAAATTCAAGCCATTGTGAAGAAGGCAGATGTTGATGACGGCTGTGAATTTGTAGGTGTGTATCACACAGAGCATGATGAAAACGGAAATCCCATAACCGAATTTTTGAAATTGGCGGGAGATGTAATTGATGACACGGGCAGCTTGACCGAAGAGGAGAAAGCGGGTAAATGGCTAAAAACCACGAATGCAGACGGCGATATTATTTATACCTATTATCTTGGTAATATCACTTCGGCAACCGACCTGCATTTTGTATTTATCAAGAGCCCTACCGTAACCTACGACCCCAACGGCGGTAAAGAATATAAGGTTGAAAGGACGTATAATACAGACGAAGCGGCGAATGTATACAGCTTCAAGCCTGTGTCGGGTCATAACGAGGCGCAGGCAAACACAGGCACAATATTTATTGACCCGTATGTTTCGCATGCGGCGGAGGGACAAAACGACGGTTGGAAATTTATGGGTTGGAAGCTTACGGGCGACGTTGTAGAAAATGTTCCGGAAGATAAGCAGGTAAATGCAGAACAATTAGGAACTCTGATACTTCCCGCCGTGCATACCATAGCCTGCGATTACACCTTTGATGGCGTAAACGGGGACACAAAGGCGCAGTATTTTAAGATTTATAACGGCAATGTTCTCTTGACCAAGGTGATCGTCAAAAATGATTATGAAGAGGCTACAGGTGTAACCTGGAGCGATAACGACGAAACAAAAGCCTATGCCAATGTCCACAAGGGTATTACCATGATTGCTCAATGGCGCTGGCTGCAGGCGTTTATTCCACAGGTGCATAACGCCGCCGACAACACATACATAGCTTCCAATTCGGGCGGAACGGTCGAGATTAGAAGCGTAACCGATCCATCGGATAAAAATTATAACGCCGCATATAATGAGAACGGCGGCAAGTCCTACCACGCGGCCATTGACGAAAGGATAACCGTCAATGCGGTGGCAAACAGCGGCTATACCTTTGAGGGCTGGTATGATGAAAGCGGAAAGCTTATTACCACTAATGAAGAATACGCCTTTGTTGAAGCGAAGGAAAGCGTAAAAACCTTTTACGCACGGTTTTCCAACACCATTACTCAGACCTATATTCGTCAGGTAAAGGACGGCGACGGATGGACGGACACCACCGATGATACTATAGGAACGCTCGACAGATACACTTATACCGACGCGGTCGGATCTCCGATCAGCTCCACCGCCGCCGCAGGAGCAAAATATATATTTGTGGGCTGGTATGACTCTGAGGGCAATAAGGTTGCCGACAGTATGCTTATAAACAACGGCGCGACAATAAGCTACACCACTACGGGTGACGCAACCTATTACGCAAGATTTGTGCCCACGGTTACGCAGAAATTTATTCGTCAGGTACAAAACGGAGACCGGTGGGAAAATACAAACGACAATGACGTGGCAATACTCAGCACATATACACATACCGACGTAGCGGGAGTATCGGTAAGCTCTACCGCAACAGTGGGAAATAGATATATTTTTGTGGGCTGGTATGACTCTGATGGTAATAAGGTCTCGGAGGGTATGCTTATAAACGGCGGAGTAACAATAAGCTATACAACCGCCGTTGACGCAACCTATTACGCGCGTTTTGAAAAAAAGTTCACTCTTAATGTCTCTAAAATCGACGGCGACCAATCAACGTCGGAAAACAAGGTGCCCCTCGCCGGTGCAGAATTCACCCTATACCAAGGGAATGACGGCGGCGATAAAACCGTCGTATATCAGGGAAAAAGTATTAAATGCACCGAGATTGCCTCCTGTATTACGGTTTTAAGCGAGGACGGTAAAACCGCAACCGCGGTTTTCGACGGTATGCTGATACCGAATACCGACTACTTCCTGATTGAGAAAAGGGCGCCTGCAGGCTATCGCTTGCTAAGCGAGGCGAAAAAAATCACCATTGACGATTCGGGCAATAACGCTTTAATCGATGGAACATCTAAAGAAATTACAGAAAAGAAAGTGAATGTTGAACTTGCGAACTATTTGACGCTGCATATACCCACTTCCGGAATAGATTTTACCGGCGGTTGTTTTGCTGCGGCGGGACTCACGCTGCTGGCTGCAGCGACAATCGGTTTGTTTGGGTTTAAAATAAGCCGAATTAGAAGTAAAAATCAATAACGAAAGGGAAATGAAAATGAAAAGCAAAAAATTAGCAACCCTTTTATTCACCATTATTTTAGTGCTTGGTCTACTCCCGATGAGCGTGTTTGCGGCGCAGAGAACCGTCGCCGCAGATTCAACGGCTTCGATCACGGTTGGAAACGCATTGGAAAACGATACGCTTGCAGCTTATAAAGTGGTCGATCTTACCTATGACGCCGCAACAAACACTTTGAATTATGTGTGGAACAGTGCTTTTGCCGATTATTTTACCGGCACTACTACTTTTAATTCCATAGCGAAAACAGTAGAACAGTTTGATGCGCTTAATGATGATTCCGATGAGCTGAAAACACTGCTGGCAGGGCTTCCGAGCTATATTTCTGCAAAAAACATTTATCCTGTTGACACTCAGACTGTTGCTGCCGACGGCACCGCAACCTTTGCAGACCTTGCAATGGGCGAGTACTTTATCCGTCCGACCTCTACAACCTCGGTTTATCAATTAATGCTTCAAAAGGTTGAGCCTACCGTTGTTGACGGCACATATGTTATCGACGATATTACCTTTAATGCTAAGCATCAAGAGGTTTCTGTCACAAAAACTGCTGATAAAACCAGCGTTACCAAGGGCGAAAAGGTAACCTATACGATCACGGTTGAAATTCCCACCTATGCGACAGGGGCGGTAGACAAGTCTTTCTATGTTTCCGACCTTCTCCCCGACGGACTTACTCTTGATGCCGGTTCAATAAAGGTTCAAATTGATGGAGCAGATGTTGACACTGTGGCTTATACGCTGGATACAACAGCAGTTGCCGAATATACCTTCAAATTAAGCGTTTCTGCGGCTCAGTATACCGCCAGCTGGTCTGCTAACGGCGGAAAACGGCTTGTGATTACATACACCGCAACCCTTAACAATAACGACACAACCGCAGTCAATGTTAAGGAAACCAACACAGTCACCTTTGACTATTCCTTCTATCCTTATGTTGAAAATTCTCATAAGCAGAAAATGGATACTGTTGATGTAACAACCTTTGCCATTAAGATTGACAAGTATGTCAAAAATGACGAAGACGCTAAGCTTGCCAACGCAAAATTTGATTTATACAGAACCGCGACACAGGCTGAGGTTAACGCAGGATTAGCAGTAACCATCCCGCATACAACTGAAAATGGTATCAAGCTGGAGGGCGATCTTGTCACCGATGCTAACGGTACCGCCACCTTTGCAAAGTATGAGGCAAACGGAACAAATTACGACTACTATCTTGTCGAGACGCAGGCCCCCTCGGGTTACAACATTCTCGACAATGCCGTAAAGGTGAACTTTACCGATACAGAGGTTGAAGCTACCGCCGGTGTTTATACCGTTAAAGTGCCTAACAGCAGTGGCATCCAGCTCCCGATCACGGGCGGTACCGGTACTGTAATCTTTACCATAATCGGTATTGCGCTCATGGTTGGCGCAGTTGTGTTGTTTGTTGTTTCTCGCAAAAAAGCAAAAGAAAGCAAGTAATTCCAAGTTTCTTTAAAAGGGGCGGCGAGCAGTTTCCGCCACCTTTTTTAACGATATAAAAAGGAGGAAAACAGTGTGAAAAAAGTATTGCCGACCATATTGATTGTACTTGTATTTCTCGCCGGAATCGCTGTTTTCCTATATCCGACCGTTTCCAACTATCTTTATGAGAAAAACAGCAGCAAAGCTATTACCGAGCATTCGGAAAACGTCAATAAATTAAGTCCTGAAATTATCGCGGAGGAAAAAGAGGCTATAATGCGCTATAACAAAAGCCTATTTGAAAACGCCGTGGTACTGACTGACCCGTTTGACCCGGACGCTTACCCCCTAACCGACGGCGAGTATAGTGAGCTTTTGGCTTTTGATGATGAAATGGCATATATTGAGATTCCCGCGATTAATGTGTATCTGCCAATTTATCACGGAACAGCGGAAGAAACATTGTTGATCGGTGTAGGGCATTTGGAAAACACATCGCTGCCTGCAGGGGGATTAACTACACATGCCGTTTTATCGGCGCACTGCGGTTTGCCGTCTGCACGTCTTTTCACAGATCTGCATTTGCTAAAACAAGACAGTATTTTTCGTATTCACGTTCTAGACGAGACGTTAACCTATCAGGTTTACGATATCGAGACAGTCGAACCTGACGACAGTTCCTCTCTTTTTATACAGGAGGGCGAGGATCTTGTGACTCTGATCACCTGCACTCCCTATGGTAAGAACACCCATCGTTTGCTGGTACACGGCAGACGAATTGAGGAAAAGGATGAAGCTCTGATCGAAGAACCGAAAATCGAAAAGAAAATGACATGGGAGGACTATACAAAGCTTGCGGCCATCGGTATTACGGCGGTGTTTGTTCTGTTGCTGCTTGGAAGTGCGATTAAAGACTTGATACGGAGGAAGAAGCATGAGAAAGCTGATTAGAATAATAGCTGTTATCTTGTTGATTGTCGGCATTGGCTTTTTTGCTTATCCTATTGCCCTGAGGGTTGTCTTTAATAGGCAGGCGAATCAAGCGATTGACCAATTAGAACAGCTTAAAACAGACGAATTTCAGACGGATGATTCGGTTACAGATGAATGCGACCTTCCGTATGCCCAACTGCGCAAGGCGATGTTCGATTATAATGAGAGGCTGTATGTAAGCGGGCAAAGCAGACTGATCGACCAGCTGTCGTATGAAAAACCGGATTTTTTACTCTCCGATTACGGAATTGACAGTGATATACTTGCTTACATTACAATTCCCTCAATCGATGTTAAACTTCCGATTTATAACGGCGCAAGCATGGAAAATATGGCTAAGGGAGCGGCATATCTTGCCAACACTTCACTTCCTGTCGGAGGAGACAATACCAATTGTGTAATTGCCGCCCATACGCGGTATAAGGGAATCCATATGTTTAAAAGGATTACCGAGCTTGAAATCGGAGATGAAATTTATATAACTAATTTTTGGGAAACACTTGTGTATAAAGTAGTAGAAGCCAAGATCATCGACCCCAATGACAGTAAGAACATTTATATACAGGCAAACAAATCTCTTGTGACCCTATCGACCTGTCATCCGTATCCGTACAATTACCAGAGGTATTTGGTATATGCCGAGCTTGTCGAGAATTAGCCTGTTTCCCGAAATAAACCTTTAAAGAATTTTGCAACATATATGAGTACGGAATAATTATTGTTTGGATATATGAGAAAATAGGTGTGGTCGTGCCGGTATTTCAATACTTTTTAATCAAATCCGCTATGAACAAAAAGATGCCCTCCGAAAAACTCCGATTTCATCGGGGTTTTTCTCGTTTTTGGGGCAAGTTATTTGAAGATAGTTTTAGAGATGCCAAACGACAAAAATCCTATTCAGATACCTTTTAAACCGACATAACCGAAAATACGAGTAAAAGCAAGCACATGGACTCGCAACTGCATTTTATTTATAGATTGTTTCTGCATTGATATACGCAGAATAAGCAATAACAATGGGGACGGCAATCAAACCATCCCCAAGTTCATCTATGCATTATATATAAGCTCACGTAATACGATTTCGTTTGCTCTGATTCGTATGTTATTCATTTGGCGAACCCATTCCATTTGATTCTCTGCCTTGAGCTGTTCTGTTATATCTTCACGATCTGCCATCTGCTTAACCAGCCGGGAACACATTTCTTCTGCCTGCTTGTCGATGTCGGCGAGATAAATGTTCAGTTTTCCACTGATTTGCAAGTTGGAGAGCAATACCCGCTTATTTTCTCGCAGATAATTCAAGTGCCGCTGACCCCATACACCGATATGCACTGGTTCTTCCTCAGGTAGTTGCAGGCACGGCAAGTAATAGTCGCCCTGTAACTCATACCATAGTCCATTGCTTTCATCATATTTGTACTTTTCCATAAAATCTTGGCCTCCTTAAAATCTTGTGCTATCATCATAACAAAGAGACGCAATGTCGGCAAATGTGCGAGGAAATATGTGAGCCTTCAGCCGGATTTTAAGTGTGAAATTTAGGTTGGTTAAGAACATCCGCACCAACAAAAAAGACGCCTTCGGGCGTCTTTTTTGTTGGTCGGGGTACGGGGAGCGCATACCTTTTTGCAGATTTGATAGCCCCGGCCCTGATTGAATGTGAAAGACAACCCTGACGGTTTTCTTTCGCACTATCTTTCTCCATAAGCAACCCGCACCAAGGTGCGGCTTTCTTATGGAGAAGCCGGGGAACGCACACACCGTACAGCGGGGCAGTCTGTGCCCTGATCGAACGCGAGGGGAGGACCCGCTGATGGTCCTCCCTTCACACAACCCTCCCCTTTGCGTAGGGGAGGGCTTTTATATTTTGGGGCCTCGTCCGCAAAAACTACTGCGTGGGCGTCTTTTTTGTTGGTCGGGGTACGGGGAGCGCAACCCTTTTTGCAGATTTGATAGCCC
>ENA-OOYV01000853-OOYV01000853.1-human-gut-metagenome-genome-assembly--contig:-NODE-853-length-20145-cov-1.886959_pt1 | contig 20145 bp, 14 predicted proteins | sample MGYA00241704_ERZ501380 | MGnify/ENA primary metagenome ERZ501380 (study PRJEB25962, sample SAMEA2042984) | human gut metagenome | biome: human gut; feature: human-associated habitat; material: faeces...
GCTATTGTTTCCTGTTGATGGGCTTGTTCTATTATTGGATCGATTATAAGGGACACCGGAAGAACCTGACTTGGTTGAAAGTCTACGGCATGAATTCGATCGTGGCCTATATGCTGGCTAACGTGATTAGTTTCAGATGTATAGGAACTTCTCTTTTTCATGGCCTCGAACAATATACAGGAAATTATTATCCGGCTTTGATTGCAGCGTCGAACGCATTGATTATTTATGTAATTTTGTGGCTGCTTTATAAGCGGAATATATTTTTGAAAGTGTGAAAAGATTTATAATTTATCATCAATGCATAAACTATAAATCATAAATTACAAATGATAACTCATAAATCTCAAAACAATGGAATCGATCAAGCAAATATACAGGATCGGTCACGGGCCGTCCAGTAGCCACACAATGGGGCCGATGCGTGCTGCCCGGATGTTCCTGGAACGCAATCGGGGAGCCGTACGTTTTAATGTTACGCTCTATGGGAGCCTGGCGGCTACAGGCAAAGGCCACATGACGGATGCGGCAATTCTCGAAGTGTTGAGCCCGGTGGCCAAGACCAATATCACTTGGGAACCGAAGGTGTTCCTGCCTTTTCATCCGAACGGCATCCTCTTCCAGTCGTTTGACGAAAGCGGAGAGGAACTGGATAACTGGACGATTTACAGTATCGGGGGAGGGACGTTGGCAAACGAAACCTACAACGAGTTGACGCAGGGCCAGGTTTACGAAATGCATACTATCAAGGATATACAGGCCTGGTGTGAAAAAACCGGCCATTCCTACTGGGAATATGTCGAACAGTGCGAAGGTCCGCAGATATGGGACTATCTGGCCGAAGTATGGGAAGTGATGCAACAAGCAGTCCGTAATGGCCTCGAAGCCGAAGGCATCTTGCCCGGCGGTCTGGGAATCCGGCGTAAGGCATCCGACTATATGATCCGTGCCAAAGGTTACGGCAGCAGTATCAAAAGCCGTGGGATGGTCTATGCGTATGCTCTGGCCGTTTCCGAGGAGAACGCTTGCGGAGGCAAGATCGTGACGGCCCCGACCTGCGGTTCGTGCGGTGTCATGCCGGCTGTGCTTTACCATCTGAAAGAGTCCCGCGACTTCCGTGACTCCCGTATCTTGCGTGCGTTGGCGACAGCCGGGTTGTTCGGTAATGTGGTCCGTACGAATGCATCCGTTTCCGGGGCCGAGGTAGGATGCCAGGGAGAGGTCGGTGTGGCTTGTGCGATGGCTGCTGCTGCGGCCAGTCAGTTGTTCGGGGGGACGCCTGCACAGATCGAGTATGCGGCCGAGATGGGGCTGGAGCATCACTTGGGACTGACTTGCGACCCGGTTTGCGGGTTGGTACAGATTCCTTGTATCGAACGCAATGCCTTTGCGGCAGCCCGTGCGCTGGATGCGAACACCTTCTCCAATTTCTCCGATGGCAAGCACCGTGTAAGTTTCGACCAGGTGGTGGAAGTGATGCGTCAGACCGGAAACGACCTGCCGAGTCTCTATAAGGAAACATCCGAAGGGGGGTTGGCTAAGAATATGGAACAGAAAAAATCTAACTCATAAATGAAAAAAAGTTTATATGTGCTATTGTGTGCTGCCGCATTAGTTTCGTGCGGACAGCCGAAACAGCAACAGAAGGCTGTTGCTGATGTCGTGACCAGTGGTAATCCGATATTCGAGGGCTGGTATGCCGATCCGGAAGGGATCATTTATGGTGATACCTATTGGGTTTTCCCGACCTGGAGCGATGCGTATGAGAAGCAGACTTATTTCGACTGTTTTTCATCCAAGGATTTGGTGAACTGGACGAAACATTCGTCTGTGCTCGATACCTCCGCCGTGAAATGGGCGAAGAAAGCCATGTGGGCGCCGTCTATCATCCATAAGGATGGCAAATATTATTTTTTCTTCGGGGCCAACGACGTGCATGAAGGTGAAGTAGGAGGAATCGGGGTTGCCGTCAGCGACCGCCCGGAAGGTCCGTATAAGGACCTGTTAGGCAAACCGCTTATCAACGAGATCGTAAACGGGGCACAGCCGATCGACCAGTTCGTTTTCCGTGACGATGATGGCCGCTACTATATGTATTACGGCGGTTGGGGACATTGTAATGTCGTTCGCCTGAACGACGATTTCACCGGGTTGGTTCCTTTTGAAGACGGGACGGTCTACAAGGAAGTGACACCGGATAAATATGTGGAAGGTCCGTTCATGTTCAAGAAGAACGGTAAGTACTATTTTATGTGGAGCGAAGGGGGCTGGACAGGTCCCGATTATTGTGTCGCTTATGCGATTGCCGATTCGCCTTTCGGACCTTTCAATCGTATCGCCACGATTCTCCAGCAGGATTCGACAATCGCGCGAGGAGCCGGGCATCATTCCGTATTGCATGTTCCGAATACTGAAGATTATTATATCGTCTACCATCGCCGCCCGCTGAACGACAATACTCGCGACCACCGTGTGACTTGTATCGACCGGATGACTTTCGATGAGAACGGATTTATAAATCCTGTTAAAATGACTTTCGAAGGTGTTCCTTCCCGTACAATAGATAAGTAAGATTTGGTTTATCTCTAAAAGATATTAAAACAGGAGTGTAGCTGTTGCGCTCCTGTTTTTTTATATTGCTTTTGATGCGTGTGTCAGACATATTGGAACATTATTGGATTATTGGTTTTATCCTGCTCACGACAGGTACCTGTATCGCCTGGCTTGTATATGGGTTGATGTCGGTGGGCAATAGGGGGATCATCTACCTGTTCGTAGTGTTCTTTAACATACTGGCCATCGTCAGCTACAAGAAGAGTTGAAAGTTGCTTCGCGTTGCTATTTGCATTTTCACTTTCACCTTTCAACTATAATGTGTTTTACGACATACTTAACTAATTTTTACAAACATCCTGCTTGCATTTATGCGCTCTCTTTTATATTTGATTCAAATCTGAAACAATATTTCAAATATGGAAAGCGTTATTCCAAATATGGAAAAAGCAGAAGAGAACTACAAGGTTCCGAATCTCGAAAAAGGGATCGCTGTACTTGAGTACTTGTCGCTTCACACCCAGGGTGAGACGCTTCAGGATATCAAGTCCGCCCTTGATATTTCACAGACTACGGCCTACCGTATTTTAAATACGTTGGTCCGTCTGGATTATTTGATCTATAATGAAGACACAAAAAGGTACAAGTTATCCCGTAAATTACTAACTTTGGGATTCAGATCGTTGAATGAACACAATTTGCTGGAAACTGTTTTGCCTCGTTTGCGCGATTTGCGCGACCAAGTGAAAGAGACGGCATGCTTCGGCGTGCTGGGGGACCGGAAAGGTATCTTTATCGAGCAGGCGCAGGGACATCATACGTTCCGTTTTATCCTCTCGCCGGGAAAACCTTTCGATTTGCATTGTTCGGCTCCGGGAAAGGCGATCATGGCTTATTTGCCGAATACAGTCCGGGACCGATATTTGTCTTATATGGAATTTACACGCTACAACGCCCGGACTATTACTACACGTGACGCTTATCTGGAGGAACTTGAAAAGGTCCGGAAATTGGGTTATGCCATGGATAATGAGGAAGAACTGAACGGTGTGATTTGCATCGGAGCGCCTATCTTTAATTATACGGGTTATCCTTGCGGGGCAATTTGGATTTCAGGCCCTAAGGACCGGCTGTCGAAAGAGGTCGTACGTGTTTCGGCAGACTGTATAAGGAAAGTGGCCCAGACGATTTCTCTTGAGTTGGGATATAGTAAAGCAAAAAAAATATAATATACCATGAACACACGAAAATACATGTTTAAAAACTCACTGGTGGCTTGTTTTGCCTGCTGTTGCATCTCCTTTGCTTCAGCAGGCAACCCACCGTTCTTCCCGACAGATGTCGTGGCGAACGCCAAAGGTGAGTTGCTGATGACAGATAAAGGAGTAAAGCGGGTGGATGTTTTTTCGCCTGATGGCAAGACATTGTTGCGTTCTTTCCCGATGGACGAAGCGCCTACGGGTATCCTTTTGGATGGCGACAAGGCATATGTGACTACATTCGGAACGACAGGCCATTTACAGATCCTCTCGCTCGAATCGGGCAGGGTGGAGGCTTCTATTCCGACCGGTTCGGGAGCATGTCATCCGATGTTCGGTCCGGACAAGAAGCATATATATGTATGTAACCAGTTCCAGACCACGATTTCCGAAATCGATCCGGTTGCGCGGAAGGTGATGCGTACGGTGAAGGTATTGCGCGAACCGAAGTCCGCCGTGTTCAGCAAGGACGGCAAATATATGTTCGTCACGAACTTCCTTCCTGCACAGCGGGCTGATCTCGATTATGTGGCCGCCTGTGTATCCGTCATCGAAATGGATGGCTTCACGAAGGTGAAGGACATCCAGTTGGCAAACGGAAGCAATGCCCTTCGGGGAATCTGTATAACTCCCGACGGCAAATATATATATGTATCGCACAACTTGGGGCGTTTCACCGTCCCTACATCTCAATTGCAGCAGGGATGGATGAACACGAGTGCTTTTAGCGTGATCGATGTCGACAAGCAGGAGTTCCTGGGAGCCATCGTCGTGGATGAACCCGAACGGGGTGCGGCCGGTATCTGGAGCATTGCCTGCAACGACGAGTCTGTTTTCATCTCCCATTCGGGAACGCACGAGATCAGCGTGATTGACCATAAGGCGATGTTGGAGAAATTCCTGAACTATCCCAATAAGGCGGTGTTGGACTACGACCTGACTTTCTTGTATGGCCTCCGCGAACGTATCCCGCTGGAGGGGAACGGTCCTCGCAATATGATCCTGAACGGTGACAAGCTGATTATCCCGACTTACTTTGCCGATATCCTGAACATCATGGATATCAATACGAACGAAGTGACGTCTGTCGAACTGAATCCCGGACGTGAAGAAACGGCTGAAAACAAGGGTGAACGCTACTTCAACGATGCTTCGCACTGCTTCCAGAATTGGCAGAGTTGTAATGGCTGCCATCCGGGAGACGGACGAACGGATGGCATGAACTGGGACTTGATGAACGACGGTGTCGGCAACTCCAAGAACTGCAAGAGCATGCTCTTTAGTCATGTGACTCCTCCCAACATGATTTCCGGTATCCGTGAACATGCGGAACGGGCTGTGCGGGCAGGATTCAACTTCATCCAGTTTTTTGAAGTTTCGGAAGAAGATGCTGTTTGTGTGGATGCCTATTTGAAATCACTTCGTCCCGTGCCCAGTCCTTACTTGGTGAATGGCGAGCTGTCTGATTTGGCAAAGGAAGGGCAAAAGGTTTTCGAAAAGCTGAAATGCGGGGAATGCCATAGCGGTGTTTATTATACGGATATGAAATACCACCGCATAGGTGAGGATATAGAGTTCGAAAAAGGTTGGGATACTCCGACTTTGCGTGAAGTGTGGCGTACGGCTCCTTATTTGTTCGACGGACGTGCCGTTACCATGAAGGAAGTGTTCAGTGTCCATAAACACGGCATCGAGAAGAAAGTTTCAGAGAAAGATATCGAAGCATTAACCGAATATGTGAACTCTTTATGAACTATTGCGATAAAATACATTATAATATTTATACGACCGGACTGGCTACTTTCGGTGAAATGGTAGACGCCCTGCTGGCACAGTTGCCTCAAGACGAACAGATTCTCCGTTTGGCATTCTTCGGCATGCCGAACGACAACGAACAATACGTTTCCCGTCGCATCATGCTGCGTGAGAAAATCCGTAAGTTTTATGGGAATCATGAACCGGTATTGAGTTATGTTTCCCAGCCACCTCTGAATGCCGGACTTATCTTGGAAGTCCATAGCTACAAAGCGGACGAAGACGATCATATCACCTTCCGCCGTCACGGCGGCTTCCCGTATGTCGTACTGGAAAATGCCGATGGCCGTTTCCTCTTTGCCGGTGGCCTCCATGGGGATGTGATAAACTTCGGTATCCAGCAACAGTCCGCCGAAGTATTCCACATGATGGGAGAGGTGATGCGCCGGGAAGGCTTCCCCGTAAACTGCATCATCCGTCAGTGGAACTACATCGAGCAGATCACCCGCTTCGACGGGCCGGACCAGCATTACCAGATGTTCAACAACGCCCGTGCCGATTTCTATGGAAAGACGGACTGGAGCAACGGTTATCCGGCTGCTACCGGTATCGGGGCCAACTTGGGAGGCATACTGGTCGATTTGGATGCGGCCGTGTTCGCCCGTTCCGAATGCTATGCCACCCCGATCGACAATAAATTGCAGATAGCCGCCCACGCCTATTCGGACCAGGTCCTCGAAGCTGCCCAGCAGAAGAAAGCCACTCCGAAGTTCGAACGGGCCAAAAGCATGACTTTCGATGACCGGCGGATCGTTTATATTTCCGGTACGGCAGCTATCCGCGGGGAGGAAAGCCTGGTTGGAGTAGGGCTCGGACGCCAGCTCCATATCACGATGGAAAACATCGGCCAGCTGATTGGTAAGGCGAAACTGAAAATGCTGCGTGTCTATCTGAAAGAGAAATCCTTCTATGAAGAGGCACGCGAACTGCTGGAAGGATATAATTTGAATATCCCCATATCTTATATGTGGGCGGACGTTTGCCGGGATGAGTTATTGATCGAAATAGAAGGGATCGCCATCGAGTAAACGTTTCATAGGCATCAAACAAAAGTTTCCTCGTATGGAAACAGTCGTTTCACCCTATGGAAACAAAGTTTCTCCGGTAGGAAATAGGTACAGAACAAATATTACTAACTAAATAAACAAGAGAAAAAATGAAAAAGAATCTTATGAAATCGGCCGCTATGGGAGCCCTCCTGCTTTCGATGGCTGCATGTAACGGCAAAACATCTACTGGCGAGGCTACCTGTTGCGCAGCGGCAGGCGAAGGACAATGCACCGAACAGTGCGGAAACGACTGCAAGAATGAATGTAACAACAATGCTAACTGTAAAATTAATAAAGAAATGAAGTATTCAAAGAAGTACACAAATGCCGATTTCTACAAAGACGGCAAGTTCCAACAGGATGTTGCTATGGAAGCAATGAAAGACATGTTCGCTTTCTACGGTGTTCCTTTCACCGAACTGATGGCTAAGGACATGTGGGTGACTGATTTCGGTCTGGGTGATTTTGAAAACGTGGGTATGGGTGGTATTTTCTGGGTCAACGATCCTGAATACGGCTACTTCGCTCACGCGATCTACCTGCTTCCGGGACAGATGATCCCCGAACATGCGCATGTAAAGACCAAATTCCCGGCTAAACATGAATCCTGGATGGTAGAAAAGGGATGGGTTTACAACTTCTCTGAAGTAGGCGACGAGACTCCGAACGCTCCTGCTATCCCCGCTACCCACGGTGCGATCAAGAGCAAAAATTTCGTCGTACAGAATGTAGGTGATGTTCTTCGCCTGAAAAAACTGGAAACATTCCACTTTATGATGGCTGGTCCTGAAGGTGCTATTGTTGATGAATGGGCATGCTACCACGATAATGACGGCTTGCGCTTCACCAACACGAAAGCTGCGTTATAATAAGTAATAAACACCTTATAATTTATTACATGAACAAATACTATTTATTAGTATCACTCTTTCTGTCCTCTTCTGTTATGGTGTCTGCCGGCCCCAAGCAGAAGAAGGCGGAAACGTGGATTGATGCTTCAGTCAAAGCCAAAACGGAATTACAGGCAAAGCTGAAGAAATCCGGAATGCCGATCGTTTCTACCTGGATGAAGCATAAGGCGAAAGCCGAACCTTTCGTGGTAGACTTGAAAGGCGTGGATAAGCTGGTGCTTGTAACGGCCGGTGGTCCCGATGGTACGGATTACGACCAGGCTGTATGGGCGAATGCCCGTTTGATCAAAGCCGATGGTACAGCCGTATGGTTGGACGAAGTTCCTTATGAATACGGTGTTGCCGGTTGGGCAAAACCCAAGATGAACACGAATGCATACGATCATGAGATCGTTATTGCTGGAAAGGAATACAAACACGGTGTGTTCTGCCATGCGAACGGCACGTTGGTATACCCGGTGGGTGGCCAGTATGTCCGTTTCGAAGCCGAACTCGGCATCCACTCCGACGGCAAGGTCGACCTGTCCGCCGGCGCGGTGCTCGAACTGGCTTGGAACATGGGCCTGCTGACCTGGAACGACAGTCCGAAGCCGGGCTGGTACGACACCGACGGCAACCTGGTGCCCGAAGAGGACATCGCCGAACGCTACCACGACGAGGTCGTGGCCCGCTCCGGCGTGCGTCCGTTCGAAGAGGGCATGGGCAACGATTACAAGGACGGTGCCGACGAGGAGGAGGCCGAGGTGTTCCTCGACCACGATGTGACCTTCTCCGTTCCGACCCGTGAGATCGCCGAGGAATACGTCAAGCTCGACGAAGCCCACACCAGCTACGCGGCCGACGCCGAATCCGGCGAGTGGAACGTCACCCGCCACGCCGGCTCCATGATCCGCGTGCCTCGCCGCGCGGCCATGACCCGCACCGTCGGCGGCCAGTTCCCGAAGGGCTTCGACCCGGTCAAGTGGGGCATTCCGGCCTCCATGGTCGGCGACGTGGACAAGATCGCCCTGTGGAACATCGTCACCACGGTCGACGCCTACCTGTCCGCGGGCTTCACCCCGGCCGAGATCCTCGAAGCCGTGCACCCGTCCATGGTGGCCTCCACGCAGGGCACCGGCTTCGGCGGCATGGCCTCCATGAGGAAGCTGTACCTCGACCGGTTCCTCAACCACGAGATTCCGACCGACATCCTGCAGGAAGCCCTGCCGAACGTCGTCGCGGCCCACGTGATGCAGTCCTACATCGGCGGCTACGGCAACATGATCCAGCCGGTCTCCGCCTGCGCCACCGCCGCCGTCTCCCTTGAGGAAGGCGCCGACAAGATCGCCCTCGGCAAGGCCGACTTCGTGGTCACCGGCGCGATCGACGACATCGGCGTGGAATCCGTGATCGGCTTCGGCAACATGAACGCCACCGCCAACTCCGAGGAGATGTACGCCAAGGGCATCGACGCGCGCTTCTTCTCCCGTGCCAACGACCGTCGTCGCGGCGGCTTCGTCGAATCGCAGGGCGGCGGCACCATCCTGCTGACGCGCGGTGACATCGCGCTGAAGCTCGGCCTGCCGGTCGCCGGCGTGGTCGGATTCGTCCACTCCTACGCCGACGGCGCGCACACCTCCATCCCGGCTCCGGGACTGGGCGCGCTCGCAGCTGGCATGGGCGGCAAGGACTCCAAGCTCGTGCAAGACCTCGCCAAGCTCGGCGTCACGCCAGACGACATCGCCGTGGTCTCCAAGCACGACACGTCCACCAACGCCAACGACCCGAACGAATCCGAGCTGCACAACACGCTGGCCCACGCCATCGGCCGCACCGACGGCAACCCGCTGTTCGTGATCTCCCAGAAGTCGCTCACCGGCCATGCCAAGGGCGGTGCCTGCATCTTCCAGGTCAACGGCCTGACCCAGCTGTTCAAGTCCGGCGTCGTTCCGGCGAACGCGGCCCTCGACTGCGTCGACCCGAAGCTCAAGCGCGACGACCACATGGTCTGGCTGCGCGAGCCGCTGAAGGTCGGTTCCGTCAAGGCCGGTCTGGCCACGTCGCTCGGCTTCGGCCACGTGTCCGGTTTCGCCGCGATCGTCAACCCGGGCGCCTTCGAGGCTTCCGTGGCGAACACCGTCGGCGAGGACGCGCTGAACGAATGGCGCGACCGTGCCAACGCACGTCTCGCCGCCGGACAGCGTCGCCTTGAAGAGGGCATGATGGGGCGCGCCGCGCTCTACGAGCCGATCGACAACCGCCGCTTCCACGAGGACGGCCGCGGCTACGACGCGCACGAGGTGGAGAAGGCCATGCTGCTCGATCCGAACGCGCGCCTCGCGTCCACCGGCTATTTCGAAGCGTGAGACGGCTACGTCGAAATCTGTCCTAAATATGGGCAAATGATGACGGCCTGATAAGAAAAGGGCGATACTTCTGCACAGATGTATCGCCCTTTTCCATATGACATGGTCGGGGCATTCCCGGGGTAACCCCGATCAATAATTCCTAGGAAGGCGGAGGAATGCTGGGTCTAGGGCATGACGTCGTTGACGTGCCTGCGTTCGCCAAGCAGCTGAATGAGCCGGGGACGCGTATGCGCAATCTGTTCTCCATGCGCGAGATATGGCAGACGGCGCAACGGTCGCAGCTCAAGCATGATGACGAGGCGGTGCACCTCGCCGCCCGCTGGGCAGGCAAGGAGGCGTTCCTGAAAGCGTGGTGCGCGGCCATTTCGCGGCATGCGAAAGACGGCGCCGAAGTCGCATATCCGTACACGCTCGACAACTTCCCATGGGTGCGCATCGAAATTCTCGACGATTCCCACGGCGTGCCGCGCGTCGTACTGTCCTCCGAAGTGCAACGCAAGGTGCAGCAGTCGTTGGGCCTGCCGTTGGATCCGGTGCGCCAGTCGTACGATATCTCCATCTCCATAAGCCATGACGGGCCGATCGCCTCTGCCGTGGTCATGCTCGAAATCTGAAATGCCATTCCCGCTTGCAAAAGTTGGTGGGATGTGTATAATAGCTCGAGTCGTTTCGTGTCGGCTTCGGACGTAGCGGCAACACGCGGATGTAGCTCAATGGTAGAGCCTCAGTCTTCCAAACTGATTACGCGGGTTCGATTCCCGTCATCCGCTCCACAACAGCATCAGAGAAGAAGGCGTGCCTCAAGGCACGCCTTTCGTATATCCGTATGCCCGGGCATACGATTGCCCGGGTATGCTGGAACGGGCCGCGGCGTGCGGCGGCGCAATCGCAAGATATCGCAATATATACGGAGCGGAACATGGGTCAGAAGGAACGCAACAAGGCAACGGAAGTCGTGGATGGCGTGGTCGAGACCGTCGACGTCTCCAAGCACCCGACGGCGTCCATCGAACCGTCGGACCTGTCCTTGGCCGACATCGAACGCCGCAAATCGCATCCGGTCCGCTGGATTCTGTTCATGGCATTGGTGCTGCTGGCCATGATCGCGCCGTACTGGTGGGGACGCGACATCGCGGTGCGGGACGCCTCATGGATGGTGGCGAACCTGAATTTCCTCGATCCCAAAGGCGTGGCGCTGATTTCATGGACGGTGACCATCGTGGCGCTCACCGGACTCGGACTGATGGTCGCGGACGCGAAGAAATGGCTGTGGGGGACCATTTTCGTGATCGGCCTTGCCGCGGAGCAATTCGTCGCCGGCATGTGCCTGCTGAGCTTCAACTTCTGGAACGCCACCTACGTGATGTACGGTGAGGCGGCCGGACTGGCGAACGCCGCGAATCTCGGCATCATCGCCGCCGGTTTCGGTGTCGCGGTCTACGCGGTGCTCTGGGTGGGCCTGCTGGTGTGCATCAAGAAGGAATCGAAGCTCAACGTCCTCACACGCAGCTGGGCCTCGTTCCTATTGTTCTTCGCAATCGAACTCGTCGCGCTTGCCGTGGTGTTGTTCGGCGGTCTGCTCACGTCCATGGCGTGACGTGAAGAACAATCGTCGACGGGGGCGGAAATATCGGCCGGCGATTTTGGTCCGGACGTCGTGTAAGATGTTCCCTTGGCGTGTTTCGCCCGCGGATAGAGAGCGCGCCGGTATTGGGCCGGCAGCACCGCGCAGCAATATAAGGAGGATGCCGTGGCACTTACGGCTGAGGAAAAGCAGGAAATCATCAAGACCTACGCAACCCACGAGGGTGACACCGGCTCCCCGGAGGTCCAGGTTGCTCTGCTCACCAAGCGCATCGCTGATCTGACCGAGCACCTCAAGGAGCACAAGCACGATCACCACTCCCGTCGTGGTCTGCTGCTGATGGTCGGCGACCGTCGTCGTATGCTTGATTACCTCAAGCGCGTTGACATCAACCGTTACCGCTCCCTGATCGAGCGTCTGGGTCTGCGCCGATAACATTCTTCCGCCCGAGCGTCACATGGCGCCCGGGCGTTTTTTGCATGACAGCCGAGTTCAAGGAACAGACAGTTTGAAGGCCCGAGGTTTGGGGCGCACGAGGTCTAGAATCTAGAGATGAGGAAGCGGCGGAGGCAACGCCGCGTCACGCATGTAGGAATCGGTTGGAGTCCGCTGAAGAGGACTGCCGATAGTAGGTACACAAGAAAAGAAAACAAAGGAGGAACCCTATGGAGGGTCCCGAAATCAAGGCTGTTGAAGCCGTAATCGATAATGGTTCATTCGGCAAGCGCACGCTGCGCTTCGAGACCGGTCGTCTCGCCCAGCAGGCGGATGGTGCCGTCGCCGCCTATCTTGACGATGATTCGATGATTCTGTCCACGACCACCGCCGGTTCCAGCCCGAAGGAGAACTACGACTTCTTCCCGCTGACCGTCGACTTCAACGAGAAGATGTACGCAGCCGGCAAGATCCCGGGCTCGTTCTTCCGCCGCGAAGGCCGTCCGAGCTCCGAAGCCATCCTGGCCTGCCGCATCATCGACCGTCCGCTGCGTCCGCTGTTCCCGCACACCCTGCGCAACGAAGTGCAGGTCGTCGAGACCGTGCTCGCCGTGAACCCTGATGACGCTTACGATGTCATCGCCCTGAACGCCGCTTCCGCCTCCACCATGATCTCCGGCCTGCCGTTCGAAGGCCCGGTCTCCGGCGTGCGTCTGGCCCTGATCGACGGCCAGTGGGTCGCCTTCCCGCGCTGGAGCGAGCGCGAACGCGCCGTGTTCGAAATCGTGGTCGCCGGCCGCGTTGTCGAGAACGGCGACGTCGCCATCGCCATGATCGAAGCCGGTGCCGGCAAGAACGCATGGCACCTCATCTACGACGAAGGCCAGACCAAGCCGGACGAGGAAGTCGTCGCCGGCGGTCTTGAAGCCGCCAAGCCGTTCATCAAGGTGATCTGCGAGGCCCAGGCCGAGCTCAAGAAGATCGCCGCCAAGGAGACCAAGGAATTCCAGCTCTTCCCGGAGTACACCGAGGATCTGTACAACCGCATCGACGAAATCGCCCACGCCGACCTCGACGAAGCCCTGTCCATCGCCGAGAAGCTGCCGCGTCAGGATCGCATCCACGAAATCAAGGAAGGCGTGAAGGCCACCCTCGCCGGCGAGTTCACCGACATGGAAGACGCCGAGAAGGACAAGGAAATCGGCAACGCGTTCAAGGAGCTGCAGCGCCAGATCGTGCGCCGCCGCATCCTGACCCAGGACTACCGCATCGACGGCCGTGGCCTGCGTGACATCCGCACCCTGTCCGCCGAAGTGGACATCGTGCCGCGCGTGCATGGTTCCGCGCTGTTCCAGCGTGGCGAAACCCAGATCCTGGGCGTCACCACCCTGAACATGCTCAAGATGGAGCAGCAGATCGACGCGCTGTCCGGCCCGCAGTCCAAGCGCTACATGCACAACTACGAAATGCCGCCGTACTCCACCGGTGAGACCGGCCGCGTCGGTTCCCCGAAGCGCCGCGAGATCGGCCATGGCGCCCTCGCCGAGAAGGCCCTCGTGCCGGTGCTGCCGAGCCGTGAGGAGTTCCCGTACGCCATCCGTCAGGTCTCCGAGGCAATCGGCTCCAACGGTTCCACCTCCATGGGTTCCGTCTGCGCCTCCACGCTGTCCCTGCTCGCCGCTGGCGTTCCGCTGAAGGCTCCGGTCGCAGGCATCGCCATGGGCCTCGTGTCCGGCGACGTCGACGGCCAGCACATCTACAAGACGCTCACCGACATCCTCGGCGCCGAAGACGCCTTCGGCGACATGGACTTCAAGGTGGCCGGCACCTCCGAATTCATCACCGCCCTGCAGCTCGACACCAAGCTCGACGGCATTCCGGCCGACATCCTGGCGTCCGCCCTGCAGCAGGCCAAGGAAGCCCGCACCACCATCCTCGAAGTCATCAACGAGTGCATCGACGGCCCGGCCGAGATGAGCCCGTACGCGCCGCGCATCATCACCACCACCGTTCCGGTGGACAAGATCGGCGAGGTCATCGGCCCGAAGGGCAAGATGATCAACCAGATCCAGGAAGACACCGGCGCCGAAATCGCCATCGAGGATGACGGCACCGTGTACATCTCCTCCGAAGGCGGCGAGGCCGCCGAGAAGGCCAAGGAGATCATCGACCAGATCGCCAACCCGCACGTGCCGGAAGCCGGCGAGACCTACAACGGCAAGGTCGTGAAGACCACCTCCTTCGGCGCCTTCGTGAACCTGACCCCGGGCACCGACGGTCTGCTGCACATCTCCCAGATCCGCAACCTCGCCAACGGCGAGCGCATCGACGCCGTCGAAGACGTGCTCAAGGAAGGCGACACCGTTGAGGTGGTCGTGCAGGGTGTTGACGATCGCGGCAAGATCTCCCTTGCCATCCCGGGCTTCGAGGATCAGGAATCCTCCGCTCCGCGTCGTGACCGTGGCGATCGCGATGACCGCCGTGGCGGCCGTGGCCGTCGTGACGACCGCCGTCGTTCCGATGATCGCGATGATCGTGATTATGATGATCGTCCGCGTCGCCGTCGTTCCGACCGCGATGACCGTGACTACGATCGCGATGACCGCCGTTCCGACCGTCGCCGTGGTAGCCGTCGTGACGACCGCAACCCGCGTTACGCCGCCGACGAGAACTACGACGAGTACCGTGCCGATCGCGAAGAGCGCTCCGAGCGTCCGCGTCGCCGCGTGCGCCGCGACTTTGATCCGTTCGAAGACTGACGTCTTCTCACGGATCCTTCGCAGCGAAGCTGCTCACTTCACCTACGAGAAGCCCACTGGGCTTCTCGCTTGACGGCTCAGCATTCGAAGATTGACGTTTTCTCACGGATCCTTCGCAGCGAAGCCGATAGGTAATCTAACGAAAAACCCACTCCGTAAGGGGTGGGTTTTTCGTACGTTCGACATGCTGTGCGAATATTGGCATCAATCGATTTACGGGTGCATGGAAAAACCGACAATACAACGAAATGTGTAGCCCTCATGCGAAAATTAGACAAATAAACAAGCAAAGAAGCAAGGATTTTCACATGATATTCGGCATTATTGCACTCATTGTCATCGTCCTGATAGTGCTGTGGGGAGTGTCCGCCTACAACGGTCTGGTCACATTGCGCAACCGCGTCAAAAACGGCTGGGCGCAGATCGACGTGCAGCTCAAGCAGCGCGCCGACCTCATCCCGAATCTCGTGGAGACCGTCAAGGGGTACGCTGCCCATGAATCGCAGGTGTTCACACAGGTGACCCAGGCCCGCGCCAGCGCACTCCAGGCGGCGCAGTCCGGTGATGTGGCACAGCGCATCCAAGCCGAAAACCAGCTGAGCCGCGCGATCATGAACCTCCAGGCCGTGGCCGAAGCGTATCCGCAGCTGCAGGCCAACCAGAACTTCTTGGACCTGCAGGCCCAGCTCAAGGCGCTCGAGGAGAAAATCGCCTACGCCCGCCAGTTCTATAACGATGTGGTGCAGAAGTACAACACCAAGATCGAGGTCGTGCCGACCAACATCATCGCCGGACTGTTCCATTTCGAGCAGGCTGCCTACTTCCAAATCAATGAGGCGGACCGCCAGGTACCGCAGGTCCAGTTCTGAGCGTTTCCATACAGCATTTCCATACAAAAGAAGGGGAGCGCTGACGGGGTGGATACTTCGCCGGTACTCCCTTTTTGTCTATACGGTATGTCGGCTTCTCGCGGACTGCCTGCATAGAGAGTCAAGAGAGAACTTATGAATATCAGACGTGCGCTGATCGGTATGCTGTCTGCGGTGGTCGCGGCCGCGCTGCTGTTGGGCGTCACTTTTCTGGATGTGAATTTGACGTCCGACGTCGAACCAGATTTGAGCTATCGTACGCTCGATTACGATGTTATGGTGCTTAAGAATGGCGACCTCAAAGTCACGCAGCATATTGATATGAAGCTGAATGACCGTGGCTTTGATTGGAAACAGATGTACCAGCAGTACACGCTAAAAGCCAATAATCTGACGAATATCAGTGATATCAGCGTGAAGGATGTCACCAACAACGAAACGTACATCCAAGGTAGATTTGTGAATCCCAATGATGTCACCGATTGGAACGCTGAACACGCAGGTCAGTGGTATATCGCGGATGTCAGCGTACTCAGAGATCCCCAACCGTTCAATCCTGAAACAGATGGTTTGAAAGCTGACTCCTCATCCGATAAGACTTTGGAAATCGGCTGGAACATTCCGGAAACTGCGTCCGCTGACAGCCTCAAATTCGATGTGTCCATGACCATGCATGGCGTAAGCACCGCCTATGACGACGTCGTCTCTTTCCAATGGGAGCCATTCGGCACGACAAACCAGATTCCGATTGGCAAGGTGGCCGGCAAGGTCACGTTCCCAGACGGCGTCACCAAGAAGAATTCTTGGGCATGGTTGCATACCAAGAACACGTCCACCGCGAAACGCGGCAAGAACGGGTCGCTGCTCTTCTCGGTCGATGACGTGCGTGCAGGCGACTATCTGGACGTCGTGGCCATGTTCGATGTCTCGAAATCGCAAGGTGTGGAACGCAAGATAAGCGGCAACCACAAGCAAGAGCTCATCGATAGCGAAACTCAGAAAGAGGAGGAATGGCGCGATAAGCAGCATGATCAAGCGGTCAAGCGAGTGACCGGTTGGGCTGTCTCGGCCCTGATCGGCCTGGCGTTCATTATGGGATCGCTGTACCTCGGTATCACCAGCTTCCGTAAGTCGCAATACAAAGGCGATGTCGAATATTACCGCGATTTGCCCTACATGAGTCCGGCCGCCGCGGCACGGATGAATGATGTCATGAGCGCGTCATCTTCGATTCTCGGTTCAGGCAAAATAAAAAAAGGCGACAAACTAGTCAATCGGCAAATGTCCTCCACTGTGATGTCGCTCGCGTCAAAAGGGGCAATCGCCATCTATCCCGGACCGGCGAAACTGTATGACGGCATCGACCTGACCACGACCAACGCGGCATCAGTGGCGGGCAGGCTCGGCTCCGACGCCGCAACCGCACGCAAGATGAAGAAGACCAGCACCATCGTCATCATGCCGGTGGCGCGCAATGACATCGGTTCGCTGCTGCTGAGCTCATCCGAACATGCGGCGCTTGACATCCTGCTCAAAGCGTCTTCACGGTTGAGGGATACGCAGGTATTCGATCTCAAACAGATGAACAAGGCGTTCAAACACTACAAAAAGGGCTACAAGTTGCTACAGGATTTCGATACCGCCTGCTCCACGGAATTCGACAATCTGCGCGCCGTTGATTCATCGAGGGGATTCCTGAATAATCTGGTCGGCATTCTTGGTCTTGTTTTCGCGTTCTATAAGGGCGTGCAGTACGCGGAGAGAGGTGAGATCGCAGTGACGATGAGCATCTGTGTGCCTGTCGTGCTGGCCTGCGCATTCGCGTTGGTGTATGGCAAATATCATGCATTGACCGACAATGGTCAGAAATATGGTGGCCAAGTGGCTGGGCTGAAGCGCTATCTGCTTGATTTCAGTGATTTCAGTGACCGTGGCGTGCTTGATATGACATTGTGGGGCCGATATATGGTGTATGCCACCGCATTCGGCATTTCCGACAAGGTGATGGCGCAGCTGACCAAAGCATATCCGGAAGTGGCCGATCCTCAGTGGCTGGATGAGCATGCCGCTTCGTCGTACATGTACATGCCGTTGCATTCCAGCAGCGTTATGGGCGCGTCCACTGGCGCTGCGGTGGGTGCAAGTGTTGCCGCCGCGTCGGTGTTCAGTGCGAATTATGGCGATTTCGGCGCGCAGCTCAGCTCCAGTTTCGCCGACGTGCGCAACACGATTTCCATGGCGGCACCGTCCTCCGGTGGCTCGGGTTTCGGTGGCGGTGGTTCCGGCGGTTCCTTCTCCGGTGGCGGTTTCGACGGCGGTGGCGGTGGTTCCGGCGGCGGTTCGTTCGGAGGACGCTGACATGTGCGATACGCATATACGAGTGGCACACGGTATACGCAGGAAGAAAGGGTGATGGTATATGGATGCGAAACGTGTCCGTGGAGGACTGCTCGCGGCGGGTGCCGCATTTGTTGCGGTGCTCGTTGTAGCGCTCCTGCTGTTCTTCGTCTCCGGCGACGAAGCCGATCTAAGCTACCGTTCCGTCGATTTTGACGCGCAGCTGCAAAGCAACGGCGACATCAAGTTCACGGAACATCTGGACTACCAGCTGAAGAGACGCGAGAATGATGACGGCGACACGAAACCGTGGAAGCAACTGTATCTGACGTTCAAACTGCGCAACCAGGATCTGACGAACATCACCGACATCTCCGTGACGAACGCGTCCACCGGCGAGCAATACACGCAGATCGCACCGCAGTTGCCGAGCGATGTATCCGACAGTGAATGGGAATCGGAATATGCCGGACATTGGTATATCGCCGACACCACAATCGGCTCCAACTATCCGGAACCATTCGACTCTGCCACCGGCGGGCTTGACCCCAACGGTTCGGACAATGACAAACAAATCGAAATCGGCTGGAACATTCCCGCCACCGTCAAACAGAGCAGTCTCAAATTCGACGTGACCATGACGTTTCATAACATGGGCACGCAGCATAGTGACGTGACGAATCTCATGTGGGAGATGTTCCCCGAAGACAACCAGGTGCCGGCTGGCAAAGTCACCGGCACCGTGCGCTTCCCCAAAGGCATAGGTTCCGACGATTCGTGGGCATGGCTGCACACTGAGGCCACATCTCAAACGTCTCGCGACACGGACGGCACGTTGCATTTCACCGTCAGTGACCTGCGCACGAACCAGTACGTCGACCTCGTCGCCGCATTCGACAATGCCGGGGCAAGTGGCGTCGAACGTGTGCGTTCCGGCGACTATCTGGACGAATTGAAATCCACGGAAGCAAACAAGGAGCAGCAATGGCGTGACGGCCAGCGGCACAAAGCCCAGCTTACGGTCGCAGGTTGGCTGGTATGTCTGATTTTGGGCGGACTGTGCTGCGTACTGGCGATTCGTGGCGTGGTCTCTTCGAACCGTGAAGCCACCTACCACGGCGGCATCGAATACTGGCGTGAGTCGCCGCAAGTCAGCCCAGCCAGCGCCGCGCATCTGATCGATGTGGTGGACGATTCCAAGGGTGAACAGTCCTCGCGTGCCATGACGGCGACGGTGCTGGCATTGGTGGTCAAGAAAGCGCTCGCCGTATATCCGGGACCTGCCGACATGTATCGTGGCATCGACCTGAGCAGGGCGAACGCGGCCGATATGGCGCGCATGATTTCCTCCGATCCATCCCGTGCCTCTGCCGCGTCAAGTACTAGTACGTTGGTGATTCTGCCTCAGGCGCTATCCCATCGGGAAACCCTTGGTCTGAGTCGCTCCGAGGAAGCCTGCCTGCAACTGCTGATTCGTATTTCCGCACGCGTGGGTTCGCCGGTATTCGACTTTAACCAGATGAAGGAGGCTTGCTCCAGCTGGGAGAACGGCTATCAGGAGATGAACCATTTCACCAATGCCTGCGATATTGAATTCCTGCAATTGAACGCGGTCAGGGATGTCAGCGGACGTTGGATAGCGCCCACCATCTTCGCCATGGTCTTTGGCGTGATTGGAATGCTGGTCAATATTGGAAGCAATATCGCGGTGGCGTTGTGCTTCGGCGGCGCGTTCGCATGCGTCGGCACGTTCTGTTTAGCTACCGGACGCAAGGAAGGCCTCACCGAATCCGGACAGACCTATGCCGGAGAATGCTTGGGACTCAAACGGTATATGGAGGATTTCTCCAATTTCTCCGACCGTGGTGCGCTCGATTTGGTGATGTGGAACTGGTATATGGTCTATGCGGCCGCCTTCGGCATTTCCGACAAGGTGGCAAGGGAATTCGCCAAGGCGTACCCCGAAGTCAACGATCCGCAATGGCTTGACGCGTATGGGTACGATTCCCTCGGCTATTGGACGTATCGCTCCCACGCGTGGAATGGTATGTCCACTATGGGAGGCATGTCGACCGGTGCGTTTGGCGGATCGCAGTTCATGGGCGGCATTGGCGATATCGGTTCGCAGCTGAGTTCCGGTTTCGATTCGGTCAGTTCCACGATTTCCGCTGCGGCTCCATCCTCATCCTCTGGCTCCGGCGGATCCTTCTCCGGTGGCGGCTTCG
>ENA-OOYV01000862-OOYV01000862.1-human-gut-metagenome-genome-assembly--contig:-NODE-862-length-20017-cov-2.163360_pt1 | contig 20017 bp, 22 predicted proteins | sample MGYA00241704_ERZ501380 | MGnify/ENA primary metagenome ERZ501380 (study PRJEB25962, sample SAMEA2042984) | human gut metagenome | biome: human gut; feature: human-associated habitat; material: faeces...
GATCAAAAAGAAGATTGGATCGAAGAACTATGTAGTTGTTATTTTGAAACAGAGAATAATAATAAAGAATATTATAGATTTGAAACTTTTGAGGGTAATACATATAAATTGTTTTATGAAAAATTTATAGAATATGTTAAACTTGCGATTATTAGATATTATTTAGGTAATAAAAGTGATGAAATGAAAAAGTCATTAAAAGAAACAATAAAAAATACAATATTTGAGCAAGTGCTCGATAATATTGATTTGTCTCTAGCAATAGATATGCCACTTATGAGTTGAAAATATAGGCTCTAAACTTAAAGAAAAAATAGGAGAAATAGTAAAGGGTAGAAAAGTAGCTTATACTGATGATTGCCCCATAGTATTTTTTGAAATAGACAATATTATATAAAATTATTAAAGGTATTATTTAGTTTATAAAATGAAGGAGGTAGTTATGAACTACGAAAGACCATATTATGAAGATATTAATTATCACCCACTAATGTTCTATGTTATATTCGGAGCAAAAGATGAAGAACTAGAAATTTCAAGAGAACGACATAATTTAGATGAAGTTCCAAAAGGTTTAAATATGAATATGCTTACGAGAGTGCAACATAGCGAATATATGGATAATTTAATAGGAGGGACTTTAGGAAAATTACTAAAAGAAGAGCAACCAGAATTATACGAAAGAATACAAAAAGAAAATATTTGGGCAATTGTAAATGGAGAAATTAAGCAAGATGATAATTTAAAGTATCTGCGAAATACAATAGGCGTGGTACAAGCATTTCTAGATACAGGAGCAATCGCAGTTTTAGATATGCAAACATTTTCTTTGTATTCAGCAGAAGAATTTACAGAAAAAATCTTTTCAAAGGAACTTGATGTGTATTCACACGTTAAAATATTACTTTCAAAGATGGAAGACGGAAATATATGGTTACATACAAGAGGTCTTCGAAAATTTGGACGACCAGATGTAAGTATAGAAAACATTCAGGAGTCAGATGTTGATAAAGCAGTAAGAGTGGCTAATCAAATGATTTATTATAGTTCATTAGGTGTACTTTTTAACAAGAAAACAAAACTTCATACACATAAAGAAGAGACTTTTATTATTAATCCTGAATTTGTAGAAGATTACGAAAATGTTGATTTTAATAATGCTTATTGCAAATTATTATGGGAAGAATGTGAACAAGTAATTTAAAATAAATAGAGAGGAATTTTAAATATGGGAATAGAAATTAAAATAAAACAACCTGAAAGCAACATTGATATATATAGAATTGAAGAATTATGGAAAAACGCGTGTACAAATGCTTTTGAAGGTGAAACAAATCCAAGAATAGGAGTTCAAGATGAGTTTTATAGAATGCAACTTCAATTTATAAATACAAGTAAAGAGTATGATGAAAAGAAATCACAAAGCTTTGATACAGCAAATGTTTTTATATTATTTGACAAAAATAATTATGGTAGCGGAATACAATTATGGTTTGAAGATGATAATATTTGTATGTGGACATCATTTCCAACAACATATAGTGAAATTGTAAGTTTGTATAAGTTAGTAAATATAATTTGCAATGAATCTGGTATAAAAGAATTTTATAGAGGAAGTGTAGGAGAATTTGAATTAGTAGATATAAGCCAATTAAATTGGTTTATAGAACTAGGTATAAATGATACACTTTTAATGTTGGATAGAATGAAGAAAAATATATTAGAAGATGATGCTTCAGATGGAAATATTTCAATTAATGGAGTTGTGAATCCTTTAAGTATAACGCTAGAAAATTTGCAAGAATGGGGAATAGATTTGCCTTTAGAGGGTAACATGGAAAACATTACAATTGTAATGAAAAATTATGAAACGTTTATGAATGAGATTCAGCAAAGAGACTTATTTTATGCAGTATTTAAGTTATATCAAATAAAAAAAGATGAAGAGACAGTCATCAATGGGTATATTTCAGTAGCGACAGATTGTGATACCATATTACCAATAGAGCCAGAAGGTGAATTCTATTTTGTGGCTAACAGATATGATACAAGTAAAATAAATAAGTTTTATGCAACAGTAGAAAACAGTGAAGGTAAATTGGTTGAGATTGAATATGAAGAATTTTTGAAAAAAATTGATTTTGAAAAAAGAGAAAAATATGATGGTAAGCACTTCATTGTCATATTAAGTCCTGATGATATAGACGAATTAATTAATAAATAAAGAAGATGGAGAGCATGTGAAACTTATTATTGAATAATAAAAAATTAGGAGGTTATAATTATGGAATTTATAATAGGAGTTTTGGTTGTAGGTGCATTTATAGGATTAATAGTTTTCTTTTTAAAAAAGGAAAATAACAAATTAAAAGAAATGGTTGGTAATTTAAATGAAGAGCAAAAAAACAAATTGGCTTTAACAGATGTAAAATTCGTTGAAGAAAAAAATGATGAGTGGATTCAAGAAGGTATGATTGGTGAAATGAAAGATAAAGGATACAAATATGCAATAAGTTTTATGGCATAATAAAGTTATACGAAATGCAACATATGACCAATTACAATATGGAGATACTTCTCTTTCTAAAAAAGGCGTGGAAAGTAATGGTTTGAAAGTTGGCGATTTTGTTAAAGTTCGTGTTGCTCCAGCTAAAACATCTGGATGTTTTAAAATTATTTTATAAAAATTTTTTATATAACCAGAGGAGACAAACTATATGAATAATGAAAATGAAATAGTAAATCAAATAATTAAAAAGTATAATTTAGATTTAGGTGACGACTATTTTTATGTTGGTGCTTCAATAATTAAAAGAAGCGAATTTCCAGAAAGTACAGAAATTCTTTATTGTGAAGATGGATTTAATGATGAAGAAGGAATACCATATATAATGCAATCAGTTGTTCCTAAAGGTATATTTGATAGAGATAGAATAATTGTTTTTTATACAAAAGATTTACAAAGGTATATAATTCCAATTGATGGAGAGAATTATACTTTAATTGGAAATGGTATACCTGAAAATGTACAAAACATTAATTATGGTAAAGCAAAAAAAATAATACATAGAAAAGCTTTAGAGCTGAAGAAAGAGCCTGAAAAATTATCAAAGGAAGATAAAGATACTTTATATAAAAGATACATCAAAAATTATAAAAAAGGCAGAATGTTGATAGCTGGACTTTTAAGCTCATTTGTATGGTTTCTTTTAATTTTTTTAAGTATGGCTTTTTTAATTTCAGATCCTAATGTAGGAAATAACAATGAAACACTAGTAATGGGGATTTTAATTGGTGGTACAGTTTTATTTATTGTTGGTGCAATATTTATTATCAGATTTTTCATCAGGATACCAGCTAAAAGATTGAAAAGTTTTGCATATAGAAGTGACTTTTTAGTTATGAACTATAAAAGAGATGTAAATATTAAAGGGTTAAATGATTGCCATATTTATGGATTATCTTATGATGGAGATAATTGCAAACTTATGACTTATGGGGTTTCTCATTACGATGTAGCTTTTATTGAAAATGTAGAATATTTTGAAATTGTAAATATGTATTCTAAAAATACAAGTCCAAAAAATTTGGAATATTGTTTATTTGAAAGGAGGTGTATTTAATATGGGATATTTAATTATGGTAGTAGTTATAGGTGCTATTATAGGAGTAGTTTTTGTAGTAGCAAAAAAAGATTCTAAAGAACGTGACGAAATGGTTTCAAAATTAACAGAAGAACAAAAAAATCTTTTAATGCTAACAGAAGTAAAATTTGTTGAAAAGAATGCTTGGATTCAAGATGCTATAGTAGGCAAGATTAATGATAAGGGAAACAAAATAGATATACGTTTATTATGGTATAACAAAGTAATACAAAATAATGAGTATAATACAATTACAATTGCAGATACAAGTATAACAAAAGCTGAGCAAGAAGCTCATAATTTAAAAATAGGTGATACTGTAAAAATGTACTTTGCACCAGAAAAAACTATTGGAAGAGTTAAAATAATTTTTGATTAAATCAGATAAATATTTAAAAAGTAATAGGAGGACTAGTTAATGGATAATTGTATTAGTCAATTTATTGAAAAATTTAAACCAGGAGAAAATTTGCAAAAGCCAGATGAAGAAATCTTGAACTTTGGTAAACAGATGCTACCAAAGGAAATAATAGAATTATGGGAAGAATACGGATTTGGTGAATATGGAGATGGCTTACTTAAAGTAGTTGATCCTAGAGAATACATGAACAGTTTATATACATGGTTAGGTCAAAAAGATTTTAATAAAATACCAATAATAGTAACAGCTTTTGGAGATATATTCTATTATAGAAAATTAGAAGATAATGAAAATGACGTGTCTTTATTAAATATACATTATAGAAAAATCGAAGTATGTGCATATTCTTATCAAGAATTTTTTGAAGGATATATTTTAGATGAAAATGTTATAAAAAATGTATTAAGAGCTGATTTATATAAACAAGCTGTAAAAGAATTAGGAAAACTTGATTATAAAGATATATTTTTCTTTACTCCAGCATTAGTTTTAGGCGGTGGAGAAGATATAAAATATGTAAAAAAAGGAAATGGAACTGTTCATCATCAGGTTTTATTACAAATTGCTCAATAATAGAAGAATAAAGTTCTGTATGATAGCACCATATAAGTGTTAAAAACGATAGAAAAATTGCAAATTAACATAAAATGTAGTATAATATAATTGTAGCAGAGTTTTCTCTCATTCAGAAATCTTTCTACATCATCCGCCGTCCGCAACCTAGTTAAGTCCTTTTATTAAAGGCAGAAAGGAAAAATTATGTTACCACGTTACTTGCAGTCAGATTATCAGAAAAGCATGGAGAGAGCTTCCGCAGAGCTTAAATCTCAGATGCCCTACTATGCGAGAGTTCAGGCAGATGCTCATGAAGATGAGCAGAAAAGACAAAGAGCAGAAGAAGTTGCACGTCGTGAAGCTTTTGAAAAGCGGGCAGAAAAAATTGGCTATGCCAATGCCTTAATTAAATCTGCCCAAAAAGTGGACGCTGCAATAACCGAGGCAAAGAATGAATTGCACAATGCAATCATTTACAAAAAGTAACAGTATTGAAGACACACCTTCCATTAGGGTGTGTCTTCAAACCGTATATACGATGTAATATAGAATATTATCAGTATAAATAATGAATAAAATTGACAAAAAAATATCTTAATGTTATATTGAAAACAATTTAATAAAATAGGAGGCGATAACAATGACAAAAGCAGAAATGATAAGCACATTAGCAGAAAAAAATGAACTAACAAAAGCACAAACTGAAAGAGTATTTAACAGCATATTTGATATGTTCAAAGATGAATTAGCTAAAGGAAATGACGTTGCAATTAGCGGATTTGGTTCTTTTAAAGTATCAAAAAGAGCAGCAAGAGAAGGTCGTAATCCTCAAACTAATGAAAAGATTAAAATACCTGCAAGAAAAGCAGTTACATTCAAAGCAGGTTCAGCTTTAAAAGATATAGTTAATAAATAATTATATTTATAATTACGAGAATTAGAATAAAATCTAGTTCTCTTTTTAATTTAATAAAACAATAAGGAGTCAGTATAAAATAATAATTTACTGGCTCTTTTTTTGTTGGAAAGAAGGTTGAAAATGGAAGAAAATGAAGTAAAAAATACATCTAAATTAAAGGATGAATTAATGAAAAAACTAGAAAATGAATATAGTGAATTTAAAGAACAATTTATGAGTTTAAGTCCAAAAGAAGCAGTAGATAATGCTTATGAATTAGTAGTTAAACAAGAAATCTTAGATAGTTTTAATTACGATATGAGTTATGACAAAGAGAAATTACAAGCTCTTTTAAAACAAGATAATTTATTATCACAAGCCTATGATGAATGGCTTAGTACAGATGGAAATTTGCGTGAAGCATTACAATATTCTGTTGATAATGTTGTAGAAATGGCTGTTGAAGATGGCAAAGAATTGAAGTTATCCAATAAAGATAAAGTAAAAATAAATACAAGATAAATATAATAAAAAGGCTCTGATTAAAACTAAAAATAGAGCCTTTTTTCATTTTATAAATATACAAGAAAGGGGCGAGAGAATTGAAAGTTTCGTGTTCTAAAGAGGAATTAGATGAGGCTAGAAAAATGGATTTATTAACCTATTTAAAGAACTATGAACCTAGTGAATTAGTACAAATAACAAAAGATACTTATACCACTAGAAAACACGATAGTGTTCGCATAAACAATGGATTATGGTACAGATTTTCAAAGGGAATAGGTGGTAAAAGTGCTATTGATTATCTTGTTAAAGTTGAAAATTATTCATTACCAATGGCAGTAAGAAAAGTGCTTAATAAAGTTAATTACAGAGCTCCAATAGTTGAAAATAATAAGCAAAAAGAACTTGATAAGCACATTGAAATACCCAAAAGAGCAAGTGATAATTTAAAAATTATAGAATATTTAACTAATCGTGGAATCGATGAAAGTATTTTAAATTATTGCATAATTAATAACTTAATCTATCAAGAAAAGACAACAAATAATGTGGTTTTTCTAGGCTATGATGATGAAAATAACGTCAAGTATGCAGGACTTCGTGCAAGTAATAATACAAGAATTATGCACGATGCAAGGGGAAGCTCAAAAGAGTATTCTTTTAGAATTTTAGCAAAAGAAAAGACTAATTCAATACATCTTTTTGAAAGTGCTATTGATTTATTATCCTATGCTACTTTACTTAAAGAAAAAGGAACAGACTGGCGAAAAATAAACCTAATTTCACTATCTGGAGTGTACCAAACCAAAGTTAATATTGAGGAAAGTAAGATACCTATTGCAATAGAAAAATATTTAAATAAAGAGCCTCAAATAAAAGAAATAATTTTACATTTTGATAATGATATGGCAGGCAGAAATGCAACAAAAGCATTCCAATTATTATTAAAAGATACATATAAAATAAGAGATATTCCTTCGCCTGATGGCAAAGATTTTAACGATTATTTATGTTATAAGTTGGGGCTTATAACACCTGCAAAAGAGCAACAAATTTCTTCTTTAGCAAGGTAAAATTAAGGACTAGGATTTTAGATGAAATATAAAATTTATGTCCTAGCAAGCACTAAATTTGGGTGACCGCAAAATGCTCCTCACCAAAATTCTACTATTATGGGGACACCCCAAACCCCTTTAGGATTTTTTTATAAAAATCAACAAGAAATTTATGAGAGGAGGATTTGTAAATGGATGATGTATTTAAGAAAATGAAGATACATAAAAAACCAAAAGGTAGAGCTAGAGTTTTGAAAGTGGTTTTTCGTGTAAATGAAGAAGAATATCAAAAGATTTTAGATGATGCAAATCGAGTTGGAATAAGCAAATCGGAATATTTAAGGAAATTAACTAAAAAGGCTACTATAAAGGAAAGACCAGGTACTGAATTTTATGAAGCAATGAAACAAATGATAAGAATTGGAAATAATTTAAATCAACTAACTAAAAAAGCAAATTCATTAAATTTTATAGATATTGATGAGTATAAAAAACAATCTCAAGATTGGAATAAATTTATGAATGAAGTAAAGAAAAAATACTTATAAAAGGAGGTTTATATATTGGCAACTTGTGCAATATGGAGAATAAGCGACAGACTAGATAAAGTCATTGATTATACTAGCAATATAGATAAAACAAAAAAAGAAGACATTTCAGATGTAAAATATACAGATTTACACAAAACACTTGAATATGCAAAAGCAGGTTATAAAACAGAAGAGCAATACTATGTTTCAGGAATAAATTGTGATCCAGATACTGCGTATGAAGAAATGATTGCAACAAAAGAATTCTTCCATAAGACAGGTGGTATTCAAGGATTTCACGCATTTCAATCTTTTCAAGAAGGAGAAGTAACTCCAGAAGAAGCACACGAACTTGGAATAAGACTTGCAAAAGAATTATGGGGAGATAGATTTCAAGTATTAGTATCTACGCATCTGAATACTAATCACTTGCATAATCATTTTGTTCTGTGTTCCGTTTCATTTGTTGATGGAAAAAGATTTTACGATACAAGAGAAACTTATGCATTTATGCGACACATGAATGATGAAATTTGTAGCGAATTTGGATTAGATGTACTAGAAGAAAAAGAATGTAAGAAAAGTAAAATAAATTATAGTAATTATTACAAGAAGTATGTTCAAAAAAATGGTTACAGAGCAACAGCTAAAAAAGATGTTGACTTTGCGATAAGACAAGCCTTTTCATACAAAGATTTTTTTACAGTAATGGAAAAAATGGGTTATGAAATTTATGAAAGATATGGCAGAATTTCTGTTAAAAAAGAAAACCATGCACCAGTTAGAATTGAAAGAAGTTTTGGAGATAATTATTCAATAGATAGAATTAAAGTTAGAATACGCGAAGAGCAATCTGCAAGAGTTCCTTTTATGGAAAATGCAAATAAAAATTATATTCCAAGAACAATATCACTTCATAGAAAATCTAATATAAAAATAAAAGGATTTATGGCTATATATTTTCATTACTATTACTTATTTAAAAGATACAAACAAAACCCTATGAATTACAAGTTAACGCCTCAAATGAGAGCCGACTTGATTAAGATGAATATATATTCAAATGAAGCAAAACTATTATCCAAATATAATATTCAAAACTCAGATGATTTACTAAATTTAAAACAAAATAAATCAAAAGAAATTAGAGATTTATCAATTACAAGAGAAGGTTTATGGTACAGGCGTAGTAAAGAAAAAGATGAAGATAAGAAAGTCGAATTTTGTAATAAAATAGCAGAACTAAATTCTCAAATAGAAGAATTGAGTAAGGAGGTGGAATTATGTAGAGATATTCAAGCTAGAATTCCAAAGATGAAAGAAAATCTAAAAGAACAAAAGAAATTTGAAGATGACGAAAGAAAACAAGAAAGAGAAAATGAATATGGAAGAAGAAAATATTTTAGAAATTTTTAAAGAAAGGGCTTCTACATAGAAGTAAAGGTATTGAATATGAGTGCTAGTGGAGATGCAGCAGAGCAAATGGTAAGATTTTATCTTGAAGGCTTTGAAGTTGTTGCAAAAATATCTGGTAAAGGTGCAGAACACGCAATAGCAATTTTACTTAACATTATGAAAGATAGAAAACAGACCAAAGGTAAAGCTAGATTAAATACAATGATAAAATCTGGAAAGCCTCTTACTATTTTTACAATAAATAGAAAAGATTTACCGAAGTTTGCAAAAGAAGCAAAGAGATATGGTGTTCTATATACTGCTCTTATGAAAAAACTAGATAAAAATGAAGATGGTATTGTTGATATTATGGTTAGACAAGATGATTCAAGCAAAGTTAATAGAATTGTTGAAAGATTTAAACTTATAGCTCCTAATGATACACAAATTAAAACAACTGTTAAGAAAAGTTTAGATGAGAAAAATGAAGGTAAGTTTGAAATCATCACTAGAGATGGAAAAGTTATTGAACCAAATGAAAGAATAACAAAACCAAGATTAGAAATTATTGATGTTCCCAGTTATGAAGAAGAAATTAAGAATGACATTAAGAAAAGTAATAAAAAAGATAACAAGGAAAATACTAAAAGTGAGAAAGATAAAGCTGATGTAAATACTAACGAAACTTCTAGTATATTTGATGAAAAAAGAAAATCTGTTAAGGATAGCATTTTAGAAATTCAAATTAAAGAAGGAGAGCCACGCGAACCGAGAGGACAGAAAGATGGACAAAGAGAGCTAAACAGAATAAGTAAAGCAAAAGATAAAATGTCAATTTTAAAATCTCAAGACATAGACTCAAGAAATTTCAATCAGGCAAAGACAGAAAAAAGTCCTCTGTCCGAGCCATACTTGCAGACATCAAAACTAAAAGATGTTAATAGAAAATCAGTTAGAGCTCAATTAGCTGAAATTCAAAATAAAATGGACTTTGAATCAAAATCAAAAGAAAAAAATATTGCAACCAAAACACAAGGTAAAAAAGCAGTTACTAATAAAACAAAATCAAAGAAATCTGTTTCAAAAGCAAGATAAATTTTTAATGCGAATAAAGTTGCAAGACAGGAGGGGAAGATGAGAAATAAATTATTTACAATAGAGCTTACAGAAGACCAATATCATTTAGTAGTTAATTGCTTAAATGATGTTAGAACAAAGTGTATTGAAAAAGATATTGATACAACTGATATTGACGAATTATTATTAAAAATAATTGAAAACCACGAAAAGTTTGTAAGCAAGGAGTGGAGCTATGAAAGATAAGAAAACTAGATATATAATATACTTTATAGGCATAATTCCTGTTATATGGTTTTCACTAATAATTGCTCCAACATTAAAAGGTGGGATTTTTAGTATTGTAGAAAATTTTGATAGTGTTGTTGCAAACCCATTTAATATAGTCTGGTGTGAGAATAGTTTAAGGTCTATTCTTATTTTTTTGCTTATTTATATTTTAGGGATTTTAATGTATGACTCATCTATTAAGAATTATAGACGAAATGAAGAGCACGGCTCTGCTAGTTGGGGGAATGCAAAAGAGCTTAATAAAAAATATATGCAGTTACCTGAAAGTCAAAATAAAACTTTAACTAAAAATGTTAAACTAGGACTAAATGCTAGAGCACATAAAAGAAACTTAAACGTTCTTGTAGTTGGTGGCTCTGGTGCTGGTAAAACATTTAGTTATTGCAAACCTAATATAATGCAAGCAAATTCAAGTTTCGTTACCCTAGATCCTAAAGGCGAAATCTTGAGGGATACAGGACATCTTTTAGAAAGCAAAGGATATGAGGTTAGAGTTTTGGATTTAATAAATATGGAAAAATCACATTGTTACAATCCGTTTGAATATTTAAGAAATGATAATGATGTTCAAAGATTAGTAACAAATTTGTTTAAAAGCACTACACCAAAAGGCTCGCAGTCAAATGATCCATTCTGGGATACTGCGGCGAGTATGTTACTTTTAGCACTAATATACTATTTAGTTTACAGAGCCCCAAAGGACGAACAAAACTTTTCAATGGTAATGGAAATGCTTAAATATGGAGCAATAGAAGATGAAGAGTCAAATAAACCGACAACATTAGATGTACTATTCCAACAATTAGAAGATGAAGTTCCAAATCATATTGCACTTAAATATTATAGAAGTTACCATTCAGGCTCTGGAAAAACTCTAAAATCAATACAAGTTACACTTCAATCAAGACTTGAAAAGTTTAATCTTGAAAGTATGGCTAATTTAACTAATACTGATGAATTATCACTATCAACTTTAGGAGAGAAAAAAGTAGCATTATTTGCTATTATTCCAGATAACGATACGAGTTTTAACTTTTTGGTAAGCATACTTTATACTCAACTATTTCAGCAGTTGTTTTATACAGCTGATTATAAGTATGGAGGAAGTCTTCCAATACCAGTCCACTTTGTAATGGACGAGTTCGCCAATGTTAGTTTGCCTGATGATTTCGATAAGATTTTATCAGTAATGCGTTCGAGAAATGTATCAGTTTCAATAATATTACAAAACCTTGCACAACTAAAAGCATTATTTGATAAGCAATGGGAAAGCATCATAGGGAACTGCGACACTTTTCTTTATTTAGGTGGGAATGAACAAAGTACACACAAATATGTATCAGAACTTTTAGGTAAGGAAACAATCGACACAGACTCACATACAAGAAGTTATGGCTCACACGGAAGTTACTCTACAAGCTATCAAAATGCAGGCAGAGAGCTTTTAACACCAGATGAGGTACGAATGCTTGACAATAAATATGCTTTATTATTTATAAGAGGCGAAAAGCCTGTTAAAGATGAAAAGTATAATATGCTAAAACACCCTAATATTGACTTAAGTGCAAATGGAAAAGGAAAACCTTATATACACGGATTAGCAGATAAACAAGTTGCAGAAATTAATTTTGACGAAAATGAAGAAATGTCAGAAGATGCAATTCAAGTTACTAAAGATGAAAATATAGAAAATGAATATGAACTATATTCAGAATTTGATATTGAAAAATATTTTGAATTAAAGAGCTAACGAAAATGTTGGCTCTTTTGCCGTATAAGGCAGGAAAGAGAGGATTTTATGAAAAATATTAAAACAAAAAATGGTAAAAAAATGTTATTAAAATTAGGCGTAGTATCAATATACGCAGTTATATGTAGTGTTGTAATGGCTACAAACGTTTTTGCTGCAGATGACCCAATAGCAGTAGTAAATAATCTATCAAACTTTATTTTTGGGCTAATTAGAGCAGTAGGTATGATAATTCTAGGTTTTGGTGTAGTACAAGTTGGTATGAGCTTAAAAAGTCATGATCCAACACAAAGAGCCAATGGAATTATGACTCTTGCAGGTGGAACAGTTATAACATTTGCAAAAGAAATTCTTACACTTATTACAGGTGGACAATAGTAAATTTAAATACTGGAGAGACCGACAAAAAGGTCTCTCATTTATGTATTAAGAAGGGAGGTTTTAAATTTGAGTTGGGTAACAAATAATTTAAGGTCATCTTTAGATATATGGAATGGAAAGATGAACGAAATATGGACAATTGTAACTCAAAGTCCGCAAACTTTTAAAGAAGGAAAAATATGGGCTGTAATGTCAAATATTAATGGAGCACTTCAAGCAGTTGGCTTTGCTTTATTAGTATTGTTTTTTACAATAGGAATAGCAAGACAATTTTCAAATATTGCTGAAGTAAAAAAGCCAGAGCACGCCCTGAAATTGTTTATTAGGTTCGTCCTCGCGAAAGCCGTCGTAAGCTATGGTATGGAGCTTATGATGGCGATATTTAATATAGTTCAAGGTGTAATTTCAAAAATCATTTCAACGGCAGGTTTGAGTGGTGCTAATAATACTTGGCTACCACAGGAAATTGCAGATGCGGTAGATAAATGTAATTGGTTTGACCAAATACCACTAGGTGCAGTAGCAATACTAGGTGGATTATTTATTATAGTATTAAGTTTCATTATGATTTTATCTGTATATGGAAGATTTTTTAAACTTTATTTATACACAGCAATAGCACCATTACCTTTATCAAGTTTTGCAAGTCAGCAAACTGAACATATAGGAAGAAGTTTTATAAAGAGCTTTATAGGTGTATGTATGGAAGGAGCGATAATTGTACTTGCGTGTATTATATTTAATGTTTTTGCCTCCTCAGCCCCAGGAGTAAATACTGGAGATGATGTAATAACTATGGTATGGAAATACCTGGGCGAATTATTATTTAATATGCTAGTTCTGGTTGGAACTATTAAAATGAGCGACCGAGTCGTAAAAGAAATGATGGGATTATAGGAGGTAACGAAAATGGAATATAAAGAATATAGTAACGAAGAAATTTTAGATATGGTAAATAATGTTTTACTTAATAGCGAATATAAAGATTTTGAATTAGCTTATGTTTTAAGAGTAAAAGATGAGTGTCAAAATTGTTATGCAGTAGCTATACAAGGAGATGAAATAATTGGATTTAATCCATTTGAAAAAGAAATAGATAATTTACCAGAATGGGATTTTACTGCTGATGGAGAAATATTCCAAGAATTAGAATGGAATAGAGAAATTATATATATGTCTATGGATTGCCATTATGGAATTTGGAATGAAGTAACACAATACTATCCTGAGGATATTCAATATAAAGATGGTATGCAAAAATACCTAAAATATTGTAAAGAAAACAAAATAGATATTGATACAATAAAGAAATCAAGAAATGTTGATGATATAGATAATATTATGAAATTCTTAAAAAATAAAAACAGGGGGGCACGATAGAATATGGAAGTTAAGATTAACAAAGATATAAGAGAAATACAAGAAACAATATTCTTTGGTTTATCAATGAGGCAATTTATATTTTCAGTTTTAGCGTGTATTGTTGCAGTAATTCTATATTTTCTATTAAGAGGACATTTTGGTATTGAAACACTATCCTGGGCATGTATTCTGGGGGCAGTACCATTCGCAGTTCTGGGATTTGTAAAATATAATGGAATGACTGCAGAACAGTTTATATGGAGTTGGTTAAAGAGCAAATTTGTTCTACCAACTCATTTTTGTTTTAAGGCAGAAAATTACTACGCTAATGAATTTAAGCCAACAATAAATAAACATTTAAGAAGGGATTTTATAAAGAACAAGAAAGAGCCAAAGGCTAAAAAGATAAAGAATAAAAAATCAAAAGCGAAGGAGGAAGAAGAAATTGAAGACTCTAAATAGATTATTTAAACGAGATAAAGAAAAATTTATAGTTCCACGCTCTGCACAAGATATAATTCCAATAAAAGCAATATGGGAAGATGGAATATTTTTAGTTGGAACAGATAAGTATTCTAAAAGTTTTAAATTTTTAGATATAAATTATGCAGTAGCAAGTAAAGAGGATAAAGAGGCAATGTTTATAGACTATTCAGACTTACTGAACTCTCTTGATACAGGAGCTACTGCAAAGATTACAATAAACAATAGAAGAATAAATAAAATAGATTTTGAGAAACAAATTTTATTAAAAATGCAAAATGATGACCTAGATAGGTACAGAAAAGAATATAATGAAATGCTTATAAATCAAGCAAAAGATGCAAATGAAATTATCCAAGAAAAGATTATAACGTTGTCTGTATATAAAAAATCTATTGAAGAGGCAAGAACGTATTTTTCGAGAGTAGGGGCAGATCTTATTTCAAAATTTGCAACATTAGGTTCAAAATGTATGGAGCTAGATGCTGTTGAAAGATTAAGAATACTACACGATTTTTATAGAACTGGGAATGAAACATCATTTAGATTTGATTTTAAAGAAACAATAAGAAAAGGTCATAATTTTAAAGATTTTATATGTCCAGATTCTTTTGAGTTTAAAGACGATTATTTTAAAATAGGGGATAGATACGGAAAAGTAATGTTCTTGAAAGAATACGCAAGTTTTGTAAAAGACTCAATGGTAACAGAGCTAACAGAACTTAATAAAAATATGATGCTTTCAATAGATATAATTCCAGTACCACAAGATGAGGCAGTAAAAGAAGCAGAGAATAGAAGAATGGGAATTGAAACCAATATAACAAACTGGCAAAGAAAACAGAATGCGAACAACAACTTTAGTGCAATAATTCCATACGACATGGAACAGCAAAGAGCAGAATCAAAGGAGTTTTTAGATGATTTAACAACAAGAGACCAAAGAATGTTTTTGGTTGTAATTACAATGGTAATAACTGCAGATACAAAACAAGAATTAGATAACACTAGAGATGATATAGAACAAATTGCAAGTAAAGGGCTATGTCAGATGGGAACACTAAAGTTCCAACAATTAGATGGACTTAACCAAGTATTACCTATTGTAAGTAATTTTAATAATATAAAGGCACTTAGAACACTTACTACTGAAAGTTTAGCAGTTTTTATACCATTTAAAGTACAAGAAATCCGCCACGAAGGCGGTATTTTTTATGGTCAAAATGTTATAAGTAAGAATATGATTATAGCTGATAGAAACCAACTTTTAAATGGAAATTCATTCACTTTAGGTGTATCTGGTAGTGGTAAATCATTTATTAGTAAAGAAGAAATAGCTAGTATTAAATTAAAAGATAAAGATGCAGATATAATTATCATAGACCCTGAACGCGAGTATTCAAAGCTTGTTAGAGCATTTGGAGGAGAGGTAATTAAGATAAGTGCGACAAGTAGAAATCATATAAATGCAATGGATATGACGAAGGATTATGGAGACGGTGCAAACCCTGTAATTTTAAAATCTGAATTTATTTTATCACTTTGTGAGCAACTTATAGGAAGTAGTAATCTTGGTGCAAAACAGAAGTCTATCATTGATAGATGTACTGCAAATACTTATAGATTTTATCAACAAGGTAATTATCAAGGTACACCACCAACATTGCAAGATTTTAGAGAGGAACTTTTAAAACAAGATGAGCCAGAGGCTAAAGAAATAGCTCTTGCTATCGAACTATTTACTAATGGTTCATTAAATACATTTGCAATGAATACCAATGTTGATACATCAAATAGTTTGCTTTGTTATGACATTTTAGATTTAGGAAAACAACTATTACCAATAGGAATGTTAGTAGTCTTAGATTCAATTCTCAACAGAATTACATCTAATAGAAATAAAGGTAAGCATACATATATATTCATAGATGAAATTTATTTATTATTTCAGTATGAGTATTCTGCAAACTTTCTATTTACACTATGGAAAAGAGTAAGAAAGTATGGAGCTTGTTGTACTGGTATAACTCAAAATGTCGAAGATTTATTACAGAGCCATACAGCAAGAACAATGCTTGCAAATAGTGAATTTATAATAATGCTTAACCAAGCAAGTACAGATAGAACAGAACTTGCAAGATTACTAAATATTTCAGATTTACAAATGTCTTATATAACAAATGTAAAAGCAGGGGAGGGACTAATAAAAATTGGAAGTGTATTAGTACCTTTTGTAAATAAGTTCCCACGAAATACGGAATTATATAAGCTAATGAGCACAAAGCCAGGAGAGGAGTTTGAAGAATAATGAATAAGAGATTAATACTCCATATTGGCGTAATTATAGTGCTAGTAACTTTTTTAGTTGCTAGCATTATTTACACCATAAACCATTTTGCAAAAGCAAATAAGGAGAGGGAAGAATTTAAAAGATTAGAAGACATAGTTACTATTAATAATAACAATAATGAGGGAGATACCTTGTCGAGCTCTGATGAAGATAGTCAATCAGAAAATAAAAACGACGAGAATGAAAATATTGACAATGAAAATAGTAAAACAACAAATTATTCAAGTATAGATTTAAGTAGCCTCAAAATCAAAAATAACGACATTGTGGGGTGGATTAAAATTGATGGTACGAATATAAGCTATCCAGTAATGCAAAATGGAAATTATTATTTAAAAAGAAACTTTTATAAAAGATATTCAGAATATGGAACACCATTTCTACAAGAGAATTGTGATGTTAAGGAAAGTGACAATTTAGTTACTTATGGTCATCATATGAATAACAAAACAATGTATTCAGCAATAGATAATTACAAAAGTTATGATTTTTATATAAATCATAGATATATTAAATTTTATACAATTGAAGATGGAAAAACTAAAGAGGACATATATGAAGTTTGTTTTGCATTTAAGACCGTTTCAACAGGAGAGGGGTATAAGTATTACTCATATACAAATTTTTATGATATAGACGAATATAACGAGTTTGTGAGTGGATGTAGAAATATTCAATTATATGATACAGAAGTTCAAACAGAATATGGCGATAAATTTATTACAATGTCAACTTGCGAATATTCACAGAAAAATGGCAGAATGGTTGTAGTGGGAAGAAAAGTTTAACCATAATGAGGAAGATCAGATTTTAAACTAGAAATAGTGCGAAATCTTTTTTTATTGGCAGCAACGCAAACATAATAAGTTGACACCTTGAAAATTATAGAAAGACTATGTAAACTTCATACAAATAATAGAAAACAAATAAACATAACAAGTTGACGGCTCAGAGATTATGAAAAAAATATGTAAACCAAGTGCCTCATCAAACCACACACTTTCCAGTCTATCAAGTGCCAACAACACTTAAAAATTAATTAAAAGGAGGAGTATATGGCAGATATTAAAGAAAAGCAAAGAGCACCAATAAAAATATTAGATAAAACCAAAATTGGAGCAGAACGTATAAAAGATAATTTGTTAGATGTTTTATCCGCTAATGAAAATGGCGAAGATTATGCCGTAAATAAAATAGAAGAGAATATTAAGCAACTATCTAAAAAAGGAATAAATGAAACTAATAAATTTGGAAGAAAGTCATTTAACGAAACTAGGCAAAATGTAAGCACGATTAAGGATAAAATCGTAGATGCCTACAATAGAAATAATGCTAAAAAGACTGTAGAAACAACAAAAAGAATATATAATGAAATCAAAGGAACTATCAAGACAAAAGACAGTGTAATAAAGAAGAACAAATTGACTAAAACAAATGTTCATAATATAAAAAGAACAGCAGACAAAACTAAAAAAGCTATCAAAACATCTGAAAAAGTTGCAAAGCAATCAAAAAAGGTAGCAAAAGAATCAGCAAAAATGGCACAAAGAATTGCTAAAGCAACTAGAGAAGCTGCAATCCAAACGGCTAAAGCAATTAAAGTAGCAGTAAAAGTTACTATTGAGGCTATTAAAGCAATTATTGCGAGTACAAAAGCATTAATTAGCGCAATAGTAGCTGGAGGTTGGGTGGCTATTGTAATTGTTCTTATAATAACAATAATAGGTGGTGGTTTCATTGCTGTACAAAATATGAACAATAATAGTGGCAACGGAGAAGGTGGCGGCTCTGGAACAACTCCAGGGCAGATTTATCAATCATCTTGGGGAACAGATATGGTTTTTATTGCTAAAACTCAATTAGGTAATCAAGGTGGACAACCTTATTGGAGTTGGTATGGATTTGAATCAAGAGTAGAATGGTGTGCCTGTTTTGTATCATGGGTTTCAAATCAATGTGGATACATAGATAAAGGAATAATTCCTAAATATTCAGCTTGTGTTACCGCAGTAGATTGGTTTAATGAAAAGCATCAATATATGGCTAGAGATTCGGGTTATATTCCTAAATGTGGGGATATAATCTTTTTTGATTGGAAAGATAAAGAAACAGGAGCTCAAGATGGAAGAGCCGACCATACTGGAATAGTTGAATATACAGATTTACAAACCATGAGGGTACACACTATTGAAGGTAATACAAGCGATTCTGTTGCAGAGAGAGAATATGATGCTACTAATATTGAAATATTGGGGTATGGATTGCCTATGTATCAATAGATAATTAGATAGAAATTTTTTTGAGAGCTTGTTTTTTTATACCAAAATTTTTTGTAGGCGATTATATAAAGTTAAAATAAACTTTGAAAATCTTCGAGGAGGTGCATAATGGTAAGAAATGAAGTAATATATAAGATAATGAAAGATATGGTAAAATATTTATCTCAATATCAGTTACAGAAGTTAAAAACTGCATTACAAAGTAAATTAGAAGATGTGGAAATTAACTTAATATTAGATAAAGAAAAATTAAATGCTGATAGAAGTTCGAATGCAAATTTATTAAAAATCTTTATATCAGCTAAGGAAGTGGAAGGTTGCTCTAATAAAACATTGAAATATTACAAAGAAGTTTTGGAAAAATTTATAAATGATATAGATAAACCAATTAAAGAAATTGTAACTGATGAAATAAGGCACTATTTAACAAATTATAAAGAGCAACGTGGTTGCTCTTTAACGAGTATTGATAATATTAGGAGGGTTTTATCAAGTTTCTTTAAATGGTTAGAAGATGAAGACTATATAGCTAAAAGCCCAGTTAGGAGAATTCATAAGATAAAAACTTTAACACAAGTAAAAGAGGCTTTTTCTGATGAAGAAATCGAAAAAATGAGAGAAGGTTGTAAAAATATAAGGGAATTAGCAATAATTGAACTACTATATTCAACAGGAATGAGAGTGGGGGAACTAGTTAATTTAGACATTAAAGATATGAATTTTGCTGAAAGATCTTGTATTGTTCTTGGTAAAGGAAACAAGCAGAGAGAAGTTTATTTTGATGTTAGAACAAAATTACATGTAGAGGAATATTTAAAGACACGAGATGATGAAAACGTGGCTTTATTTGTATCTAAAAATAAACCTCATCAAAGACTAACTTCTGCAACAATTGAATTTTTTATACGTGAGTTAGGAAGATCTTTAAATATTGAAAAGGCGCATCCGCATCGATTTCGCCGCTCGTTCGCCAGTTTAGCTATAGATAAAGGAATGCCTATTGAACAAGTACAAAAGCTATTGGGACATATAAAAATTGAGA
>ENA-OOYV01000869-OOYV01000869.1-human-gut-metagenome-genome-assembly--contig:-NODE-869-length-19940-cov-2.325823_pt1 | contig 19940 bp, 20 predicted proteins | sample MGYA00241704_ERZ501380 | MGnify/ENA primary metagenome ERZ501380 (study PRJEB25962, sample SAMEA2042984) | human gut metagenome | biome: human gut; feature: human-associated habitat; material: faeces...
TTCAAACCGCAGGATTGGCGGAAAAGATCCGCCGAAGCGCAGATACTTGAGGCTGTCGAGATAGATTATATAGACGAGAGCGAAGTTCTTTCTCCCGCAGATGACAAGTACCATATCGACAAGACAAAGTTCAACGTGCCTTTCGTATGCGGTGCAAAGGACTTAGGTGAGGCGCTCCGCCGTATCTCAGAAGGTGCTTCTATGATAAGAACCAAGGGAGAACCCGGTACAGGCGACGTTGTACAGGCTGTAAGGCATATGAGAATGATGCAGCAGGAGATCCGCAGGCTGACATCTATGTCAAAGGACGAACTTTACCAAGCCGCAAAGGATCTTCAGGTCGACTATGAGCTTGTAAAGTATGTTGCGGAAAACGGCAAGCTCCCCGTTGTAAACTTCGCCGCAGGCGGTGTCGCAACTCCTGCCGATGCCGCTCTGATGATGCAGCTCGGCGCTGAGGGCGTATTCGTAGGAAGCGGTATCTTCAAGTCGGGCAACCCCGCAAAGAGAGCCGCCGCTATCGTAAAGGCTGTTACAAACTACACTGACGCTAAGATGATCGCAGAACTGTCGGAGGATCTCGGTGAAGCTATGGTCGGCATAAACGAACAGGAAATCGCTCTCCTCATGGCAGAACGAGGCAAATAAGGCGGCGAGTCGCCGCTGACTGTTCCGACCTTTTTAAAGGTTGGAACATAGCTAAGATTAGTGGGACGGTCGGGGATAAACGGTATTCCGGCTTATTGCGATTTGCGGCGGGTCGCCGCTGACTATTCCGACCTTTGCGGCAATGTGCCGCCTCAAATTCCGCCTTTATAAACATTAGAAATATATAAAAGCTTGCAAAACGGCGGATTTATAAAAAGTGCTGAGCAAAAAGAAGGTTGCTGTAATAAACCGCTCAGCCGAAAGGACACAACTAATGACAGTAGCAGTTCTTGCGCTTCAGGGCGCATTTGCGGAACACGAAAAAATTCTCTCAAAGCTCGGTGCAGACAGCTTTGAGATACGTCAGAAAAAGGATCTTGACCGCAGCTTCGACCGCCTTATAATTCCCGGCGGTGAAAGCACGGTGCAGGGAAAGCTGCTCCGTGAACTTGATCTTTTTGACGGCATAAAGAGCCGTATCGAAGGCGGTATGCCTGTCTACGGCACCTGCGCAGGTCTTATCCTGCTTGCGAAGTCTATCTCAAACGACAGCGCACAGCACCTGCAGACAATGTCTATTGTTGCCAACCGCAACGCTTATGGCAGACAACTCGGCAGCTTCCATACCGAAGCGCAGTTTGAGGGTATCGGAGAAATTCCTATGACGTTTATCCGTGCGCCGTATATCGACAAGGCTTATGACGATGTACAGATTCTCTCGGAGGTGGACGGAAAAATAGTAGCCGCAAGACAGAAAAATCAGCTTGTGACAGCCTTCCACCCGGAACTTGACGGCGATACAAGGGTGCATGAGTATTTTCTGAATATGTAAAGATATGTGGGATCCGCTGTTTTTTAAACGGCGGATTTTTTTGTTTACATCGCTCCGGTAATGCCTTGCTTGCCCCTCCCGTTATAACCTTATCGCTCTTGCCGACACCGCCAATTACGCAAGCTACCCAAACCCGACTCCATTCATTTTGCATATTTTTGAAAAATTTTTCAAAACCCTCTTGACAAATCGCAAAAGCAGTGATATAATAAAGCCTACAAAGTCGATAGGCTTTTAGAGATTAAACCGAACCGAAAACGAGGTAAGGATATGAACAAGGACATGACAAGATATATCAGCGGTTTCCGATGTTGATTTTAGCGGCATCTTCAAAGTAAGGCAGATATACTTTTGTTGTAAATGCAACACACGGTTTTATACCTACAGAATAACAAACGAAAATTAAACTTAACGTATAACAGATTATGAATCGAAAAGGAGAAAATCACAATGAGAACTTTTGACAAGATCACAGACCTTATAGGCGGCACACCCATATTAAAGCTCAACAACTACATAGCTCTGAACGAGCTTCCCGCAAACATCTACGCAAAGCTCGAATACTTCAACCCCGCAGGAAGCGTAAAGGACAGGATCGCAAAGGCGATGATAGACGATGCCGAGGCTAAGGGCGCACTCAAGCCCGGCGCAGTTAAAATCGAGCCTACAAGCGGTAACACAGGTATAGGACTTGCCGCTGTAGCCGCTTCAAAGGGCTACAGAATAATCCTCACAATGCCCGAGACCATGAGCGTTGAGCGCCGTAATCTGCTCAAGGCATACGGTGCAGAACTTGTACTTACAGACGGTGCAAAGGGTATGAAGGGCGCAATCGCAAAGGCAGAGGAGCTTGCACAGCAGATTGAGGGCGGATTCATTCCCAGCCAGTTCACAAACAGCGCAAACCCCACTGCTCACTTCAATACAACCGGTCCTGAGATATGGGAAGATACAGACGGCAAGGTTGACATCTTCGTAGCCGGCGTAGGCACAGGCGGTACGGTTTCCGGTGTCGGTAAGTACCTCAAGAGCAAGAACCCGAATGTAAAGGTAGTTGCAGTTGAACCTGCAGGCTCGCCCGTGCTTTCAAAGGGTGTAGCAGGACCTCATAAGATACAGGGTATCGGCGCAGGCTTTGTTCCCGAAACGCTTGATACCAAGATTTATGACGAAATAATCGCAGTCGAGAACGAGGACGCATTCGCAACAGGCAGAACGCTTGCAAGAAAAGAGGGCTTACTTGTCGGCATCTCATCCGGTGCGGCAGTTTACGCGGCTACACAGCTTGCTAAGCGCCCCGAGAATAAGGGCAAGAACATTGTTGTTCTTCTCCCCGATACAGGCGACCGTTACCTCTCAACACCTATGTTCGCAGAATAATTCAGAAATTTCTATACCCAATTTTATATAGCCATCGCAAAAGCTGTCTTGACGGACAGTTTTTTGCATTTTGATTATAAAGTAACTTCAAATAATTGCTGAAAATCCGCATCACAACGTTATCTTATAACCGTATTTTGCAAGTTATCAATTCTAAACTTGCACAAACGTGCTTGTGCTATAGCACAAAACCCTGTAAAACCGGTTGACCTCTCAGACTTTCGGTAGTACAATACAGGTAAAGAAAAAACAAGTACCGCAACGGCGCAGGACGATGAAAGTTCTGCGCCGTTTTGTTTTCAAAGGAAAGGATGACGTACAAATGTATGAATGCAGTTTAGACAGAATGAAGGATAAGATCTCCACTTTCAGCAAATTCGGTGATGCAGGCCACGGCGGTATCACACGTTACTCGCTCTCGCCCGAGGCTATTATGGCCCGTAACGAGTTCATCAAGCGTATGAAGGCTATCGGCGCAGAGATCGAGATAGATGATGTTGCGAATATCTACGCAACGCTCCCCGGCACAGACCCCGACGCAAAGCGTATCGTAATGGCTTCCCACTGTGACTCGGTAAAGAACGGCGGTAACTATGACGGTATACTCGGCGTTATGTCGGCTATGGAGGTGCTTGAAACAGTACACGAGAAGAACATCCCCCATAAGCATCCTCTCACCGCTATGATATGGACAAACGAGGAAGGCTCGCTGTATCCGCCCGCTATGATGTGTTCGGGTATCGTATGTTACGATTATCTGCCTGAGGACATCAGATGCAAGTTCAAATATGAGGATATGATGAATTCAAAGAGTATCCTTGACAATACATCGACATTCGGTGAAGCACTTGACAAGTCGGGCTTCAAGGGCGACAAGAAGTACCGCCTGTCACCCGACAGATATATGTATATGTTTGAAACTCACATCGAACAAGGTCCTATCCTTGAAGATGCAGGAAACGATATAGGCGTTGTTGACTGTGTACTGGGTATGTTCAACTACAGGCTGAAGTTCTACGGACAGACGACCCACGCAGGCACATTCCCGATGCCCAAGCGCCGTGACGCATTCTTTGCCGCTTCACAGGCTCTGTGCTATCTGCATGAGGAAATCGACAAGCTCGGCTACAGCGACCTTGTTTACACAACGGGCGAGGTTGTATGCCACCCCTGCGTACATACCTGTGTACCCGACTTCTTCGACTTCTCGTTCGACTCACGTCACGAGGACCCCAAGGTACTTGAAAAGGTACTGGCTATCGTAAAATCCTGCGAGGAAAAAACGTGGGCAGGCTGTACCTGCAAGGTAGAAAAGGCTTGGAACCGTGATACTGTCTACTGGGATAAGAAGCTGGTAAGCTATGTAAAGGCATCTGCAGAAGAATGTGGTATCAAGCACCAGTATATCCACTCAGGCGCAGGTCACGACGCACAGTTTGCCGCATATATGCTCCCGACAACTATGATATTCGTACAGTCGAAGGACGGTCTTTCACACTGCGAGCCGGAATATTCAAGCCCCGAGCATTGCACTGAGGGCGCAACGGTTATGCTGAATGCTGTCCTCAAGGCAGATAATGATTGATTATAATGACAACCACTTCTTTTTTTGGTATATTTCCTGACTGATTTTGCTTTATCTGATTTACTTTCACCCGCTTTTTCGGCGGGTGATTTTTTTGCGGTCGGGGTTCATTACGGACAGTAATTAAAAATAGAATAATAAGGCTTGATTTTTTATTTAAACTATGGTACAATAGTACAGTATCAGAAATAGAACCCGTGATTATGGGTGTAAGCCCTGTGCAAGGGAGTCCTGTGAACCATGTCAGGCGGGGAACCGAGCAGCATTAAGCAGTTATGACCTGTGCCGCAGCAAGTTTACACTCATAATCACGGGTTCTATTTTTGCGTATCGTTTTATTTACCGATTATTATGTACTTTGTCACGGGAGGTTAGTTATGCATCTTGCTCTTTATCGTAAGTATCGTTCTGCCACCTTTGACGAAGTAATTTCGCAGGAACATATAACCACCACGCTGAAAAATCAGATAAAGGCCGGCACTCCGGCTCACGCTTATCTGTTCACAGGTTCGAGAGGTACGGGTAAGACCACCTGTGCAAAGCTGATGGCAAAGGCGGTAAACTGCTTATCTCCCGTTGACGGCAACCCCTGCGGAGAATGTGAAAGCTGTAAGGCAATAGCCGCAGGCTGTCCGGATATAATCGAGATGGACGCAGCCTCAAACAACGGCGTTGACGATGTAAGGGCATTGCGTGACGAGGTTATGTACGCTCCGACTGTCTGCCGCTATAAAGTTTATATAATAGACGAGGTGCATATGCTGTCCTCACAGGCATTCAACGCACTTCTGAAAACCATAGAAGAACCGCCGCCGCACGTTATATTCATACTTGCGACTACCGAGATACACAAGGTGCCTGCGACTATCGCATCAAGATGTCAGCAGTTCCGCTTTTCAAGAATTGACGTAGAAGAAAGTACAAAGCGGCTGTGCGAGATAGCAAAAAAAGAAAACGTAAATATAACCGAGGATGCGGCAAGACTTATTTCAAGATTGTCCGACGGCGGTATGAGAGATGCGGTTTCGCTGCTCGACCAGTGTATAAGCGTGAGTGCCGACATTGACGAGGAAACCGTAAGGACTACCGCAGGCATCGCAGGAACAGAGCATCTGTTCACGCTTGCACAGTGCATACACGAGCAGAATGCGCCCGAGGCACTGAAAATTCTCGACGAGCTTCACAATCAGTCGAAGGATCTTATGCTTCTTCTTGACGAGCTGTTGTCGCATTTCAGAAATCTGTGCATACTGTCGGCAACGAACTCCGACTTTTCACTTATCCCTGCAGGAAGCGGAACAAGAAACGATCTTGCAAGGCAGACAAAGGAGTTTACTCTCGGAGAAATAATGCGGTGTATGGATATACTGCAGGACTGCATTGCGAGAACTCCGAAAACGGCAAAGCGTAAGACGGTTGCCGAAATGTGCCTTATAAGGCTGTGTACGCCACGTCTTGACAGTGACACATCGGCATTGTCGTTAAGGCTTGAAAAGCTGGAGAACAGGCTCGACAAGCTGTGTGACGGCGAGATAAGCATTCAGCCGAGAACCGCAGTGCAAACTGCTGAAATCACAGAAAAGCATATACCGGCGCAATCCGCAAAGCCCGTAAGCGTAACCGGCGACAGACCGCAGGATATTATTGCAGATACGCTGAACAGGATAGAAAATAAAATCACATCCGCCGATGATAAGCAGAAGGACGTGACAGCTCCGTCCGCCCCGGTACAGCAGAGCGGTACAGACCGGAATGCCGCAGACAGCAAGCCGGACTGGCTGTTTGAGGGTACGGGCGGTGCTGATGATAACGCAAGTGCAGGAAACGAAGATGCTCCTCCGTTTGACCTTGACGAACCACCTATAAACGTCGCTCCTGCCGAGCCTGCTCAACAGGCTGAACAGGTACAATCGGGTAATATTCCGCCAAGGACAGCATATGAGCAAAGCACAAAAATGCCAAAAACACAGGGTACCGGTAATGCCGATCCGCAGGTAACCGAGATACTCGACAGACTTCCCGTTATACTGCAGGCTATACTGGGACAGGTGCAAGTGACGCTCGGTCGGGATACGGTGAATATCAGCGGTTATCAGAAATTCCAGTATGATTTCCTGACAACAGGCGACTCGAAGGAACGGCTTGAGAAAGCCGCCGAAGAGGTAACAGGCAGAAGGCTTGTAATGACCTTTGACAATAACGGCGATACAGCCGAAAGCAAGGATAAAAGCGACCCTGTTTCCGATTTCTTATCAAGAGCGGAAAAAATGGGCGTAAAAATAAAATACAAAAAACCAAAAAATTAAGTCGTTGACTTAAAGATACGAAAGGAAAAATTACAATGAAAGCAAGATTACCCAAGGAATACCAGAACAGAGGCGCAAACAACATGAACAGCATGATAAAGCAGGCTCAGAAGATGCAGGAAGACATCGAGCGTGTACAGGCTGAGCTTGAAGCAAGAGATTTCACGGCTTCTGCCGCAGGCGGTATGATTGAAGTTACAATGAGCGGTGCAAAGGTACTCAAGGAAGTTAAGCTCAACCCCGAGGTAGTTGACAAGGACGCTATCGAGGATCTTCAGGACGTTATCGTAGCAGGCGTAAATGCCGTTATCACACAGATCGAAGAAGTAAGTGCCGCAGAGATGGAAAAGGTAACAGGCGGAGTTAACATTCCGGGACTTGTTTAATGGCTGAATATAATTCTCAGCCGCTTATAACGGCGGCGCAGGAATTCGCCAAGCTCCCCGGCATCGGTCTTAAAACGGCGCAGAGACTGGCATATTATATACTGAACGCCCCGGAGGAAGAAGTGGAGCAGTTTGCGTCCGGAATTCTACGGGCAAGACGCAGTATGAAGCTGTGCAGTGTATGTCAGAATATCTGCAATACGGACAAGTGCGATATATGCTCGGACAGCCGCAGAAACCACAAGGTCATATGCGTTGTGGAAAGTCCCAAGGACGTTTCTGCCATAGAACGAAGCGGCGGCTTTGACGGAGTGTATCATGTGCTTCACGGGCTGTTGTCACCGATGAATTCGATAGGTCCGCAGCAGCTTAAAATAAAGGAACTTATGGCAAGGCTGTCGGATACGGACGAGGTCATAATGGCTACAAGTCCGACTATCGAGGGAGAGGCTACGGCAACATATCTTTCAAGAATGATAAAGCAACTGGGCGTAAAGGTGACCCGTCTTGCGTATGGTCTGCCTGCGGGCGCATCGCTTGAATATGCGGATGATGTTACGCTCCAGAGGGCGCTTGAAAACCGTAACGAAATATAATTTTCTTCGGGAAAGGAATATAATAAATGACACAGGAACAGTTGAACACGATACAGGAACAGACAAAGAAAATAACCAACCCGAAACTGCTCGAAGTGATGAGGACGCTTAAAAAGTGCGCTGAAGAAAAAACAAATCCCGAACCGCAGTATCAGGTGGATTATATCGACAATCTGATGGAAGCAAGACTTCTTGCCCCTGTAACCGTGACGGATATGTCGGGGGAGAACGAAAATCAGATGAAGGTACAGTTCTCGCACCTTACAAATCCTCAGAACGAGAAATATTTTATGGTGTTCACCGATATGGAAACAATGCAGAAGAACATCAACGATATAAGCAAGATCTGCGTAATCGCCGTTACATATAAGGATCTTTCCGCTATGCTGTCACAGCCGAAGTGTGCTATGAAGGGCTTTGTTATAAACCCCTTCACCGAGAACATTATCTGCGGTCCTCAGCAGGCAGAGGTCATAGCAAATTATATAAGGCAGAAAAAATTCAACAGCGGCGAGCTTACTGTCATAAACGAGGTTACGGGCGTGCCTGACACTGTTACCAAGCCTATAACGAGCTATTTTGACAGCCGTAAGGATATCAAGAAGGCATATATTATGAATATGCGCAAGGTAAATCAGCTCAACCGCCTTATAATCGTGGATTTCGAGGGTGAGGACGACAAATTCGACGACTTTACCAAGGACTTTACCGAAAAGGTACTGAAGGATATAAACGACGAAAAAGCGCCGTTTATGATAATGAACTTCAATCAGCCTGCCGCAAAACAGGCGACAAAAGAAAAAGTTCCGTTCTATGTAAAGGTTTAACGGATTTAAACGTTATGCAAAAAATGAACACAAACAAAAGAGGCTTTTGCCTCTTTTCAGTCTGTCGATAAACCTCTTGCTTATTTAAAAATGGGGTCGCAGGGGCGAAGCCCCCGACAGGGACTAGGGGCGGTAGCCCCAGTAATATAGCCCCTTCCCACGGGGAAGGGGTTTGGGGTTAGGGATAGAGAATTTGCTCCATTTTTATAAAAATGGACTTTTTCTACAAGCTGAAAAGAGGCTTTTGCCTCTTTTTTGTTTATTCTGCGGAAATTTTCTTTAATTTTTTGCATTTACTTGACGAAAAAGCGGTTATGATATATCATTATACTGTATAAATAGGTCTACGGACCGGACGGGAGAAATCATGAAAAACATTATCTCTGCTTCAATGCTTGCGAGCGACCTGACAAATATAGAAAAAGAAATCCGCCGTACCGAAAACGCACAGGTCGAGTGGCTTCATATAGATGTTATGGACGGAGTTTTCGTTGACAATATAACCTACGGGAACAACGTGGTTGCCGCTATGCGTAAAGTGAGCGATATATATTTTGACACGCACCTTATGGTGACCGATCCCACAAAGCTTATACCGCTTTTTGCAAAGGCAGGAAGTAATATGCTTACTATCCACCTTGAAAGCAATGGCAATACGGAAGAAAATCTCAGAGCGATAAGAGAAAACGGTATGAACGCAGGACTTGCCATAAAGCCTGCTACAGACTGGAAAGAAGTCATACCTTATCTGCCGCTGTGCGATATGGTGCTTGTAATGACCGTTGAACCCGGCTACGGCGGGCAGGGATTTATTCCGCAGTGTGCCGACAAGGTGGCAATGCTCCGTAAATACTGCGACGAAAACGGATTTGACAAAATGAATATACAGGTTGACGGCGGTATCAACACGGCAACCGCCGCAACAGTAAAAGATGCCGGTGCAAACGTACTTGTAGCAGGAACATATCTGTTCAGGGCAGTGGATATGAAAGCGGCGGCAGACGCTATACGCTAAAAGCAGTCGGGCAACAGCTCAGTTGCTTTGTCTGTAAGCAGAGTGTAATATTCCTCCGTGTCGCTCATACGGCTGAGATCCGTATATAACGGGAGGCGGTACTCCGACACGATGTGCCGTATAATTCCGATGCGGCTTTCGGACGATCTGCTCTGCGGCAGATGAATAGCAAGACGGTAATCTTTCCCGTCACGGTCTGCGTATAAGGATACACGGTCTGCGACAGCCTTGAGTGCCTTGCAGAGCCTTGCGAGAACGCAAAGCTCTCCCTCGCAGATGCCCGCCGTAAGCGGCGGTCGGCAGGAAGTGTTTTTTCCGGACGGAGTGCCTTTAAGGCAGGAGATATATAAGGTACACCCTCCGTCGCTTTTCGGGAAAGCCTCGACAAGCAGACGTTCTCCGCAAAGCCCGAGATTATGATCTTCGCTGAGGCAGGATATAAGTCTTGACAAGGCAAGCTCTGAGGTACGGGAATCGCCCGAAATATCTTCGCATTTAATGCGGTATCCGTCCATATCCGACGGATTTAGCGTAATTTTTACGGTATTTCCCGCAAGCTCATCTATCTGCATGGGACACCTCCTGTTAAACCCGATTAAACAGCTTATAGTCTGAAAGGACAAAAAGATATAATGAATACAACCACAAATGAAGCTCTTCTTAAGAAGATAGACGAAGCTCCTTTGCTGATGTCAAAGGAGGCGGCTAAGAAAAAACTGCGTAAGCCGAGAAGCATATACGGCGATCAGATACTTTTTATGCTGGCGATAACCGTCATTGCCACCTGCTTTTACGGCATGAGGGTAGTAGCGGTGTGCGCCTGCTCGGTGCTTGCCTGCATACTGACCGATATGGTCGGCTGTTTCCTTTCAAAGAAGGAATACGGTGTAAAAGACCTGTCAACCATAGCCTACGGTATGGCTCTTGCTCTTATGCTCCCTGCAAGCGTTGAATATTATGTCGTGATAATCGGCGCAGTGCTTGCAATTACGGTAAAGCATATATTCGGTGGCAAGGACAACTATATATTCAATCCTGCGGCGGTTGCGATAGCGTTTCTTATAATCTGCTATCCGACACAGGTGCTGATGTATCCCCAGCTTGACGCTCATCCGGAAATATTCGGAGATGCGGGAACGCTTGTAAGCGGAATCGAGAGCAGTTTTATAAAGAACGGCGCAATGCCGTCGCTGACTCCGCTTGAGATACTTATGGGAAGATTCCCCGGCCCTATGGGAACTACTCATATACTCGTGCTGATAGTAAGCGGTATCTGCCTTATCTGCAGAAGAAGCGTGTCGCTTTCCGCTACTGTGGGCGGAATAGCCGTAATGGGTGTGCTTTCCTATCTCACAAGCAGTGTAGAGCCTGCTATGGACGCTGTTATTTTCCGTTTTATAAGCGGATTTGTACTGTTCGGCTTTATATTCCTTGCGAGCGATCCGCAGACGCTTCCGTTTACAAACGGCGGAAGGGTGCTGTACGGCATAGCGCTCGGCGTAATCACGGTTATATTCAGAAATTCCGCAAATATCGAGGGAATATTCGTGTTCTCTCTGCTGATAGTAAACGCTCTGTCGCTGTATCTTGACAAGCTGGCATTCGTAATAGGCGTACAGACAAAACACCTTTTAAGATACCTTAAGCATAACCTCGGCTCGTTTGAGCGAATGACAAAGGACGCAAAGCAGGGTAAGACACCGGAGCTTTCGGATACGCAGGAAATTATGATTGAACCTGTTAATTATAATATGCCCCCTATCGACAATAAGGTCACAAAGGTAAAACGTCATAAAAAGTCGGTAATGGAGAATATTTCCGACAAAATATCGGATACGGTAAAGAAGAAGAAAGCATCGGCGAAATCCGCCGACGAAAACGAAAAGGAAAAGGAGGCGCAGCATGGCTCAGGCAAAACAGATGAAGCCGGAAAAGACACGGAAAAGTGACTTTAAGTTCACCCGTGATCTTATAGACGGACTGGCAAAGCAGAATGTCGTGCTGATGACAGGCATTGTAAACGCACCTGTTATAATCGCCGCTACGACCTTCAAGAAGGGCGTGGTAATCGCTCTTGCTTTTGCGATAATATCGTTTCTGACGATAGTTACCTGTTCGTTTGTACCGAAAAAAATAGTTTATACCCTCAGAGTAATTATATATGCCTTGGTAGGCTCGGTCTATTATATCCCGACCGTACTTCTTTTAGAGCAGATCTTTCCGCTTACGGTCGAGCTTATAGGCATCTATATGCCGCTTATAATTACAAACGCTCTTATCTTCTCGAAAACGGAAAGCCGTTTCTATCTTGAGGACAAGCTGAAAATGATAATCGATGTAATTTTCTTCATAGCGGGCTTCGGTGCAGTGTGCGTCCTTACCGGAGGCTTCAGGGAACTGATATGCTTCGGCACATTTGCCGGAATAAAGCTGTTTGATTTCAAGATTGCGGCTTTTGAATCTCCTTTCGGCGGATTTATACTTGTCGGAATAATGGCAGGTATGTTCAGGGCGCTTTACAACTATCTGCGTAACCGCAGAATAAGGCTTAACAGCGAGGAGCATAACAAGGCGGCGGCTCACACCTACCGTTCAAGCACCGAAAGCAAGCCTGCTGCACCTCATCTGCTTCCCTCGCAGGACGACAACGTAAAGGAGCGCAGTGATGGATAAATTAGCACTTTTTATCAATACGGCTATGCTCGCTATGTTTGTCGAGAATGCGATATTCTCCCGTGCGCTCGGCACAAGCGTGGCGTTCTACGCATCAAGAAAAAAAGAAAGCATATTCGGACTCGGTCTTGGCATAACATACGTTATCGTGGTTTCAAGCTGTATCACGTTCTTTATAGACGGGTGGCTTGCTGACTGGCAGTATTTTTATGTTGTTATGCCGCTTATATACACGCTGACGGTGAGCATAGTATATACGGGCAGTCTGCTCCTCCTGTGGAGATTCCTGCCAAAGATATTCAGAAACATCAAGAAATACGTTCATCTTTCGGTGTTCAATGCGGCAGTGCTGGGAGCATTGTTCCTGAACACGACATATCACGCTGATTTCTTTTCGTATATGGGATTCGGTGTCGGAATAGCGGCAGGCTTCTTCATTGCGGTGTTCTTCCTTCATATCGCAAACGAAAGGCTCAATTCTCCGCTTATTCCCGAGGCATTCAGAGGAATGCCGATAATGATGGTTTTTGTCGGCATTATGTCACTTGCATTCTATGCGCTGACAGGATATAACACAGGCGCTATCTGATAATTTCTAAAATGGAGATACTGATATGAGCAGAAAAAAAGGATTCAAGGTAAAACGTTCAAGAAGAAATCTGTATAAAAAACGTAAAAGCACCGGCAGAAAGATATTTGACGGGGTTCTTTTCGTTGTGATACTGGGCGCACTTGTCTTTGTGGGATACTCGGTCGCTTCTCCGCTGATAAAGTTTTTCAGCGGAAACGGGGGCAATTCCTCTGTGAGCGAGCCTGCGTGGACACCGCCCGAATCGCTCCCCGAAACATCGGACGGCAATTCGCAGGCGAACACTTCGGATAACACGTCCGACAACTCAGGCGGCAGTGATACAACAAAGGATAACACCTCCTCTGCACCAAACGAGGTAACATCGGCTTTTGCGACGGTCGCTCCCGACTCCGCACTGAAAAGCGATGCCGCACTGAATAAGTTCCTTGCCTCGGCAAAAGACAGCGGTTATAATGTCGCCGTATTTACGCTTAAAAACACCACAGGCGAACTGTTATACAAATCATCGCTTAAGGCTGTAAAGGATAATACAGACGTAAATAAGGGCAGTCTGACGGCGGCTCAGATAGTAAAGGCGTGCAAAACGGCAGGAATCACTCCCGTTGCGGCTATAACAACGCTTTACGACAGAAAGACACCGTATCTTTTCGACAATGCGGGATATATAATCTCTGACGGAAACTGGAGCTGGCTGGACGCCGCCGCCGATAACGGCGGTAAACCGTGGACTACTCCCTATTCCGCAGATGCGGTAAATTATTATGCGGATATATGCGGAGAGCTTGCAAAGGCAGGATTTGCCGATATTGAGCTTGAAAACACCGTCTTCCCGAACTTCCAGTCCTATGACTACTCGCTGTTGTCAAAGGAACTGCAGAATGCAAACAGAAGCGAGAAATTAGCCGTTCTTGCGGCATCGTGTGCAAAGAAAGCAAAGGAAGGCAACGCAACCGCAACGGTTGAAATAAAGGCCGACGCACTGCTTACAATGTCGGCTACGGCTTATGACGGTACGGCTGAAATATGGTCTGCGAAGGATAAGCTGGGTGACAGCAGGGTGCTTGTCACAATGGATATGTCGCTGCTTGGCACAAAGCTGCAGACCTCGGCAGACAAGACGGTAACGGTTGAAAAGGATAAGGTCAAGGCGATAAATCAGATATTCACGCTTGTAAAGAAGGCTGTCGGCGACAAGGAAATATCGGTCGGAATAACAGGCAGTGCAAATTTATCGGCAGACGAAATCAAAAATTGTAAAACGGCACTCGAAAAGCTCGGATTTACCGATATAAGATTCGAATAAATACACAAAAGTGCTTGCATTTGCGGCACTTTTAAGGTATAATTAGAGAATAACGAAAGAGCGAATATCGCACGGAAAAGAAAGGAATACAAAATGACAGAATTACTGACATTATTATCAAGCGGACAGACAGCAACAACCACAGGACAGGGCGGAAACGATATAGTGAGCATTCTCACAATGCTTATCCCCCTTGCGCTTATGGTAGTTATATTCTACTTCCTTATCATAAGACCCGAAAAGAAGCGTGGCAAGAAGATGCAGGAAATGCTCAACAACCTCGAGGTTGCTGACGAAGTAGTAACAACAGGCGGTATTGTCGGCAGAGTATTAAGAGTTACAGATGATACTGTACTTATCGAAACAGGCTCTGACAGAACAAAGATCCGTGTATTAAAGAGCAGTATTGCCGAGAACAGAACTGTTCACGATGATACGGAATCAAAGTAAGAGATTCTGAGATATTACAAAATATACACCCTCACAGCTAAAGCTGTGAGGGTGTTTTTTATGAAAAAATCCATCGTACTTGCCGGTAATCTTCCGGCAAGTACGATGGATTTAACTTATTGTGCCGATATGCGATATTATGCGGTTACATATCGAACAGGTTTATCACTTCAATACCTTTGGCTTCAGCCATGCGTACCGTCTGTCCTGTGCCGCTCCTGCTGTTGCTTTGGTCATAATATGCCACACAGCAGTCTGCAAGCTCTGTCAGGCGGGCATTACGCTGTTTCATACAGTCCTTGGTGTATTCACTGCCTATATACTCAATGCTGTCAGCCGCCATCATTATCGCATAAAACTCCTGCTTGTCGTTGTAGCTCCAGTTCTTTGTCTGCTCTTCGTTTGAGCAGGGGAGTACAAGGTGGAGCTTTATATCGAGTGCCTTGCGTTTTCTCAGATACAGCACCATATGAGCGCACATAGTGTCGAAGCCGAGAGCACCGCCGCAGTAGAAGTCGGTAACGCCACGCTTGACAAGTCCGCATATTGTGCTGTCAAGCAGAGATTTAAGCGCATACATATCCGAGCTGTCAATTTTACGATGCCCTGTAAAGCAAACCGATGTCATACGCAAAGCCTCCTTTTAGTTACGATAAAAAGAAAAATAAGCCGTATCTGCGTCTGACAAATACGGCTGATGTGCTAAAGCAAGATGTAAATCAGTCTTCAACCTTTTCTTCGATGAACTTAACGATGTCACCGACAGTCTTGATCTTTTCAACCTGATCATCGGGAATCTCGATGTCGAACTCTTCTTCAAAGCTCATTACGAGGTCTACTACGTCAAGTGAATCAGCGCCGAGGTCGTCTGTGATGCTTGCAGCCTCAGTAACCTTGTCTTCTTCAACGTCGAGCTGGTCAACGATTATCTTTTTTACCTTATCAAATACCATTTGAAATCTCCTCCGTGTTTTTAAAAAGAAATTTTCTTTCGTTAATATTATACGGCATTACGCCGAAATAATCAAGTCGTATTTACAACAAATACATTAAAAAAATGTCTAAATTTACTGGGTGTATTTCTACACTTTGCACAACTTTCAAAGGGTTATTGAAAGCTGTTGATTTACCGTCCGAAATAGCGAATATGTAGCAGCATATTATGACCGCCGGTAACGTAGGTTACGCAAATCACAAGCCGTCAGAACGGCGAACAGTCAGCGACGACTCGCCGCACGGCGAATTTGCCATGACTTTCAGTTACTCGGAAAACATACCGATTTTGCGGAATTTCTTGTAGCGGTTGTCAAGCAGGGTAGGAATATCTATCCTTGACAGTCTTTCGACCGCACTTATAAGATATTCCGATATATTATCCGCTGTCTGTGCAGGGTCTGTATGAGCGCCGCCTACAGGCTCGGCGATTATCTTATCGCACACGCCGAAATTGTACAGATCGTCTGCGGTGATCTTCATAAGATCTGCCGCTTCCTTTTCTCTTGAAGGATCCTTCCATAGAATAGAAGCAAAGCCTCTGGGAGAAATTACGGAATATAAAGCGTGTTCAAGCATAGCAAGCTCATCGCATACGGCAAGTGCAAGTGCGCCGCCGCTTCCGCCTTCACCGAGAACTACCGATATAACGGGGGTTTTCAGCGTCATAAACTCGGCAATATTCTTTGCTATAGCCTCGCCCTGACCTCTTTTTTCGGCTTCAACTCCGCAGAATGCGCCCGGTGTATCAACAAAGCAGATAACGGGTCTGTGAAACTTCTCCGCCTGATATGCAAGCCTGAGAGCCTTTCTGTAGCCCTCGGGATGAGGCATTGAGAAATTCGACTTCTTGTTTTCCTCAAGGTTTCTGCCCTTTACCTGAGCAATCACTGTGACGGGAGTGCTGTTAAGAGTAGCTATACCCGATAATATTGCGGCATCGTCACCGTAGTGGCGGTCGCCGTGAAGCTCTGTGAAGTGGTTGAATATAGCAGGAATATAGTCGTTTACGGTTGGACGATTCTTTTCTCTTATTATCTCAAGATGCTGTGTAGCAGTCATATTTGACATTATCATTACCGTCCTTTCAACCGTGCTGCCAATCAGCGCCGATTTTTTTATAGTTATGCAGTCTTAATATATTCGACAGCGTTTTACGCATTGAGCGTCTGTCGGCTATCGCATCAACAAAACCGCTTTCAAGCAGGAATTCTGCTGTCTGGAAATCATCGGGGAGCTTCTGCTTTATAGTGTCCTGTATAACACGTCTGCCTGCGAATCCTACAAGCACCTTAGGCTCGGCAAGGATTATATCTCCAAGACTTGCAAAGGACGCTGTAACACCGCCTGTTGTGGGGTCGGTAAGCACCGTAATATAAAGTCCGCCTGCATCGCTGTGACGTTTTACCGCACCGCTTGTCTTTGCCATCTGCATAAGGGAGATTATACCCTCCTGCATTCTCGCACCGCCCGACGCTGTGAAAAGTATAACGGGTAGCTTATGCTCTGTGGCATATTCAAACGCTCTTGTTATCTTTTCGCCTACAACACTGCCCATGCTCGCCATCATAAAATTGGAATCCATAATGCCGATGACCGCACGGTAGCCTCGTATAGTGCATTCGCCCGTCACTACTGCGTCCTTCAGTCCCGTGCTTTCCTGCATACTCTTTATCTTCTTCTCGTAATCCGGGAAGCCGATAGGATTCAGTGACACCATATTTTCGTCAAACGGCTTGAAGCTGTCCTTGTCAACCGTTATATCAAGACGCTCCTTAGCGGAAAGCCTTGCGTGATAGTTGCAGACAGGGCAGGTTTTCTTACGCTTTTCAAACTCGTCCATATAGAACACGTTCTGACAGCGGGGACATTTGAACAGCAGGTCCTTAGGTATTTCGGGGGCGGAGGAATCCGCCACGTCCTTCTGTTCCTCATTAAAACGGTCCTTGACCATTTTAAACAGATCTTCTAACAATTAAAGCACCGCCTTTTCGTTTGCTTGTGGCATTATCAATAATTCGTCAGATCCTTGCGGTTAAGGAAGCCTATATCGAAATTACCGCTTTCGACATCCTCGTCACGCAGGAGATTGAGCTGGAAATCAATGTTGGTGTTGATACCCTCTATGAGAAATTCGGAGAGGGCGACCTTCATCTTCTGGATAGCCTCTTTTCTGTCCTCGCCCTTTACAAGTACCTTTGCTATCATACTGTCATAGTAAGGGGGTATCTCGTAGCCCTGATATACCGCCGTATCAATACGCACACCGAAACCGCCGGGCATATGGATCGACTCTATCTTACCGGGGCAGGGGCGGAAGTTGTTCTTAGGCTCTTCCGCATTTATACGGCACTCGATAACGTGACCGCTGAGCTTTATATCCTCCTGCTTATACTGCAGGGGAAGTCCTGCGGCGATGTTTATCTGCGCCTTTACAAGATCCACGCCGGTCACCATTTCGGTTACGGGGTGTTCGACCTGTATTCTTGCGTTCATCTCCATAAAGTAGAAGTTTAAATCCTTGTCTACAAGGAATTCTACCGTTCCTGCGTTTGCATAGCCGCAAGCCTTTGCCGCTCTTACTGCCGCTTCTCCCATTCTCCGACGGAGATCCTCCGTCATAATGGGGCTGGGGCTTTCTTCAAGCACCTTCTGATTACGGCGCTGTAACGAGCAGTCACGCTCGCCGAGATAAATTACATTTCCGTGCTCGTCCGCAAGGAGCTGTATCTCGACATGTCGGGGATTTACAATGAACTTCTCGATATATATATCATCGTTTGCAAAGAACTGTTTAGCCTCCTGCTTTGCGGCGGTCATAGCCGCTTCAAGCTCTTCGGGCTTTTCGACAAGTCTTATGCCTCGTCCGCCGCCGCCTGCGCTCGCCTTTACCATTATCGGATAACCGATCTTTGCGGCAATCTCCTGAGCCTCCTCAAGCGTCCCAACAATACCGTCGGAGCCGGGAACTACGGGAACGTCGTTTTCTATCATCGTCTTCTTTGCGTTTGCCTTATCACCCATAGCATCCATAGCGTCAGCGCCCGGACCTATGAACTTTATTCCGCACTTGTCGCAAAGACGTACAAAGTGGCTGGTTTCGGAAAGGAAACCGAAGCCGGGGTGAATTGCCTGTGCGCCCGTTATCTCGCAGGCGGCAAGCAGTGCCTTTGAATTAAGATAGCTGTCCTTTGACGGAGCAGGTCCTATACATACCGCCTCGTCAGCTATCTGTGCGTGGAGCGCAGTCTTGTCGGCTGTCGAATATACTGCGACAGTCTTTACTCCAAGCTCTCTGCACGCACGGATTATTCTTATCGCAATCTCGCCTCTGTTGGCGATCAGAATCTTATTGAACATACAGCGTTTGCCTTCCGTTTACTTGATAGCAAAGGTGATCTCTGCGGATACCGCCTTTTCACCGTTTACTGTGGCAAGAGCCTTGCCGACACCGATAGGACCTTTGACCTTTATTATCTCGACTTCGAGCTTTAAAAGATCGCCGGGTACTACCTGTCTTCTGAACTTAGCGTCCTTGACACCGCCGAACAGACCTATCTTGCCCTTGTTTTCGGGGAGTGCAAGCATTGCCACTGCGCCTGCCTGTGCAAGCATCTCAAGCATAAGTACGCCGGGTACTACGGGGTATCCGGGGAAGTGTCCCTTGAACCAGAACTCGTCCTCTTTCATATACTTTGTGGCAACCACACGCTGACCGGGTTCCATTTCTTCGATAGTATCAATAAGCAGGAACGGATCTCTGTGAGGGATTATCTCCATTATCTGCTCTTTATTCATAAGCGACATATACAGTCCTCCGTTATTCTATTATGATGAGCGGCTGACCGAATTCAACAGCCTCTCCGTCCTTTACGGCAATAGACTTTACAGTGCCGGAAATATCCGCCTGTATCTCGTTCATTACCTTCATACTCTCAACGATGCATACTGTGTCGCCCTCGCTTACCTTATCGCCGACCTTTACAAAGGGAGGCTTTGCGGGGGAGGGGGCAGAGTAGAATGTGCCGACAATGGGGCTTTTTATGCTCTTGCCTGTATCGGCAGGTGCCGCAGCAGGAGCCTGTGCCTGCGGTGCTGATGTCGGTACTGCGGGAGCAGCCGCCATAGCCATAGGAGGCATTGCGGGCATCACAGGGGGTGCGGGAGGGGGATTCTTCTGACCAAGCTCAAGCTCGAACTTGTCGTTCTTTACATACATATAGGACAGACCGCTGTCCTTCATAATACCGATAAATTCCTTTACGGCATCGGTAAGCGAATTAGTTTCAAACTGCATATTGTGTCAACCTTTCTCTTAGTCCTCTACGGGAGCATAAGGTGCTTGAGCATATAG
>ENA-OOYV01000878-OOYV01000878.1-human-gut-metagenome-genome-assembly--contig:-NODE-878-length-19841-cov-4.489589_pt1 | contig 19841 bp, 13 predicted proteins | sample MGYA00241704_ERZ501380 | MGnify/ENA primary metagenome ERZ501380 (study PRJEB25962, sample SAMEA2042984) | human gut metagenome | biome: human gut; feature: human-associated habitat; material: faeces...
CCACTTTTGATTGCCTCACGCACCTATGGAATACTTGATTTATAGAGGAAAGATAAGAAAAATATAGAGAAAAGCACTGGCGTTAGCGTTGGCTTTTTACTGACTTCGTCACTCAAAAAATACATATTTTATAACTTGTTGGTAAACAATATTTTGTATTATTGTTTTATCTAATTTTGGGTGACGCATTGACGAAATTTGGATGAGGCGAATTTTAGCAAAATAAAAAGCGTGGCACAGTGGCCGCTCTTTTTTATTGTTCACTTTTGTGCAGTTGCTTGTATAGGCTTACTGCCTCTTTGAATTTGAACCTTTCCATAGACAATGTAATCCACTTTAAAGCCAATTCCTTTTGGCCAAGGATGTTGCATAATACAGCGATGTCGTATGCGGCAAACGATACCTTTCTTGGATTGTTGGACTCTGTAAATGGCATAAAGGCATCTATCGCCTCTTTGAGCTTATATTCTTCTGCCAACCGGCAAGCGTTCATCCATTCTTTTGAGCCTTTGTAAGTGACAAGTAGATGGCTCTCCTCTATCCATTGCGGTGTGAGCTCTGCAGCAGCTGATTCTCCTAACCTGTATGCAATTTGCGAAAGGCTTGCCTCGGTCATCTCTACTATCTGCTCACGAGTTAGATTACTTGACAGCAACTCCAACTGCATTGTGTCTTTAACCTCTTTTCCATAGACGTAACTGCCGAGGATATTGTCATACACCTTAAAACTTATTTTTACAGGGGTGCTGAAAAATGTTATTCCGTACAACTCTGAATCATATACCTTAATCTCATTTTGCGGATTCGTATAATCCACACCGGCATTTTCAACTATTATGAGTGTCTTGGCATTGCCAAGACGCTTTGCTATAGTGGAGTTTTCTGTTTTTGATCTGTATATCACTTGTGCGGCAGGGTCATCTGCATATTGAGCATACAGTTTGCTGTTAAGCGCAACGGGAATTAAAGATATGGAATCAATGCCGGAAACCAATTCTCTGTCTTGTGCCGTTTTTTCTGCAACAGCAACTGCTGCATTCACCATTATCAGCGAGTCATTGGAAAAACCAAGTGATGATGGCCTATGTGGATCGAAGCATGCAACAACTGCTATGTTATCTCTGTTTATCAGGACCTTGCCGGCATTGTTGTTCCGCTCCACAGTAATGTAGTAAGCCTGCGGAGAACAACCTTGCAGTAGCAAAGCTAAACCAAAAACAAATGTAAATACCCTCATTAACATTATTCCTAAATTAATTTTTTTCGTAAGCCATGTTTTTGCGTTAACAATAAACCTCTATATAACTATGCTTTGACGTTAGCGTTGGCCTTAATTGAGTTTATAGTTGGGAGTCTACAGTGTATAGGCAGTTTTAAAGTTAACAGAGGTAAAGTTAAAATTTAAAAACTATAGACAATAAACTTAATCAGCTAAAGCAAATGTCAAAGCTATAGCTGATTACATGGCGAGGAAAAACTGCTCATAAACGAACTATATGTGAGACCAAAACTCCCTCATAACCTCATACAACGACTCCGAAGTAGCGGTATAATATGCCGCAACATCCCTGCTGTCATTCTCTGCAGCCATCCATACCTCCATTTTGTATGGCGGATCCATCTTAAGAACTTTTGCAGATGTATAAGGAATCTTTCCCGATTTCAAATCTTCTAATGTGCCATCTATCTCTGCGGCGATAAGATCCTCCCTTAGTGTCTCAATTGCAAGATTAACTCTGTCTCTTATTCTTTTGCACACCTCTTTTGGGTTGTAGTTGGCTGCGGCAACTCTTCCAATAGCCTTTTTTGTTATAACAGTCTCTATGTTCCCAAAAAATTGGCGGGTCTCCTCTGCTGTAACGTCATCTCCACTTATAAAAGCAACAGGAACATTAAACAGCCCGGCGTAAAGTGCGTTATATGGGCACTCACCCATAGAGATTCCGTTAAGTTTGTAATCTATTACTTTACGAGACATTGTGTGAGAAAGGACTCCGTTCTCCTTGCCTGCCATTGCGTGAGCCCCAATAAAGATAAGCGCATCATAGCTCTCGTCTATGCCAAGAACCATTGTCTCACAGCATCCCGGTTTGCGGCCATTAACATATATGCAGTTTTTGTTGAGCAGGGTTGGATTAAGGTTCTGGTCTGCGCCATGTCCGTCTCGTACAACAATCTCTGTTGCACCTGCCTGCAGAGCACCCTCAATTGCGGCATTCACCTCATTTGTAAGCTGGTCTGAATTGCGCCAGAAGAAAGGGTGATTGTTATAGATCTCATCAAAAGTAACAACATCTGTTGCCCCCTCAAAATCTACTCCAATCATAATTTTAAGACCTTTTTCAGTTAAGTGTTCTTTTGATTTAGCTTTCATAACTTTATATTTAAGTAAATGACTATTCTTTTTTCATATTCAAAAAGTTGCCTTTTTATACAACTTTTTAACAGATGTTTAGAGACTGCTCCTTAATCTTCTCCAACTCATCCTTCATCTTAACAACCCACTTCTGAATCTCTGCATGATTGGCCTTTGAACCCATTGTGTTAATCTCACGTCCCATCTCTTGAGCTATAAATCCAAGTTTTTTGCCAGGATAAGGCTCATTGTCTATCGTCTCCATAAAGTAGCGGCAATGCTGTCTGAGCCTAACCTTCTCCTCGTTTATATCCAACTTCTCCAGATAGTAGATGATCTCTTGCTCCAACCTGTTGGTATCTGGCATAGTAGCAATCTCGGCAAGCCTTGCGTTAAGCCTCTCCTTAACAGCGGTTATCCTCTCCATTTCAAACTTCTCAACCTCTGTAACCCATCCTTCAATAAGCTTAACCCTCTTTGTAACATCTGCATACAGAATTGCACCCTCTTTAGCTCTAAACTCGTTGAGTTTGTCAATAGCCTCCTTTATAGCATCAAACAGACGATTCCAGTTCTCCTCAGAGATCTCCTGCTTTTTACACTCTACACTGTCGGGAAGCCTAAGAATAGCAGATATAATTCCTGCTCCGTCTGCATTGCCAACATTTAAAGCAGGAAGGTTATGCTCGTCCAAAGTCTTGTTGAGTTCCAAAATCTGCTTGTAATATGATGCAAAAACCAATGGATTAATGACTTTCCCTGTCTCTGCCTCATTCTGTTCAAAATTTGCAAACAGATCTATGTTGCCCCTATTAAGCTCTTTTGCAATGTATTGGCGAAGCTCTATCTCATTTTCACGCGGAATAAGCTGCGACTTTAAAGTAATATCTGCACTCTTACCGTTAAGAGACCTTATCTCAACAACAATCTTGCCCTCCGGAAGAACACACTCGGCCTTTCCATAGCCGGTCATGGAATTTATCATACAAATAGTTTTTTTACTGTTATTTTTCTCTTCCCGACAAATCCTCTTATTTTATGGTATTGGCTTTGGCTATTTTTTACTTATGTATAACAACTTGCATTTAATTGAAAATCACTGTTGTTATTCTAATATTTATTTGAAGCAAAAGCATTATTCAGTACTATAAAATAAAACAATAATATCACAAAAATAGTCATTATTTGAGAAATACAGTACAAAAATCACTCCTTGAACTTCATTATTGCCGTTTTATCATATTCATTTAAGGCTAGATGGAATCTTCCCAAGCTATCTGTAATAGTAGGTTTATTGTTGCCTTTTTTTATTCAAAAAAATTATTTAGAAAATGTTTCTTATATTTTGTTTGACATAAGTGAAATAGTCTTGATTTTGGACTTTAGATACAGCATACCTTTATAAGGAAAGTAAGGCGTTTAGCATTTGCTTTGGCTAATTTAATTTTGAGAGCTAATGCTAACGCTAATGCTAACGCCAACGCCAACAAATTCATGTTAAATTAAATCTCGGTTTTCACTGAAAACCGCACATTCTGTGTATATTTGCAATCTGAAAAAGAAGTATAACCATAAAGCTGTTTTTAGCCATAAGTAGCAAATGAAATAGTTATGGCAATTGAGATGTTGTTTAAAATTCGGTTAGGTCATTTTATAATGTTCAAAAACCGTTTATGTGGAATTTAAATAGCATATATGACTAAGCTTTGGCGTTAGCGTTGGCATTGGCTATACTTTTACTATAAACTTAGATATTGTTTTTTTTTAATTTTTTGGTGCAAAAGCATCATTCGGTACTATAAACAAGCATTTTTTATGGAAGAGGTTAATAAAAATGCAAATGGCGCAAATGCTGCAGAAGCTGCAGAGCCAAAGCAACTTAACTTTATTGAAGAGATTATAACCAATGATCTTGAGAGTGGAAAATACCAGAGCATTCTCACACGTTTTCCTCCCGAGCCAAACGGTTATCTGCATATAGGCCATGCAAAAAGCATCTGCCTTAACTTTGGATTGGCTAAAAAGTATGGCGGAAAAACCAATATCCGTTTTGATGACACCAACCCTACAAAAGAGGACGTTGAGTATGTAGATGCCATTAAAGAGGATATAAAGTGGCTTGGCTTTGAGTGGGCAAACGAGTTCTACGCATCGGACTATTTTGAGCAACTCTATACATGGGCACAGGAGCTTATAAAGAAGGGGCTTGCATACGTGGATGATCAGTCGCAAGAGGAGATAAGACTCAATAGAGGAACAGTAAGCACACCCGGCAAAAACAGCCCGTGGAGAGACAGGTCTGTTGAGGAGAACCTAAGGCTGTTTGAGGAGATGAGGCAGGGCAGATATAAAGAGGGGGAGAAGGTGTTAAGGGCCAAGATAGATATGGCACACCCTAATATGCTCTTCAGAGACCCTCTTATGTACAGGATAAACTACTCACATCACCACAGAACAGGCAACAAGTGGTGCATCTACCCAATGTATGACTATGCACATGGTCAGAGCGATTCAATAGAACATATCACACACTCAATCTGTACATTGGAGTTTGATGTACATCGCCCTCTATACGATTGGTTCATAGAGAAGTTGGGCATCTTTCCATCTCACCAGTACGAGTTTGCACGCCTTAACCTCACATACACCGTAATGAGCAAACGCAAACTGTTGGAGCTTGTAAAGAACGGATATGTAACCGGATGGGACGATCCACGCATGCCAACCATCTGCGGTATAAGGAGGAGGGGATATACCCCTGAGAGCATAAGGATGTTTGCCGAAAAGGTTGGAGTTGCCAAGAGAGACAATACCATAGACCTTTCACTTATGGAGTGGTGTGTAAGAGACGACCTTAACAAACGTGCAAACAGATATATGGGCGTACTTAACCCTGTAAAGGTTGTTATAACCAACTGGGAGCCCGGCAAAGTAGAGTATTTTGAGGGGGCACTTAATCCTGCAGACCCGGATGGTGCAAAACGTTCAATACCGTTTACAGGAGAACTTTACATAGAGCGCGAAGATTTTATGGAGGAACCGCCTAAAAAATATTTCCGTCTTAAACCAGGAGGAGAGGTTCGCTTAAAGTACAGTTACATAATCAAATGTGAGGAGGTTGTGAAAGATGCCAACGGTGAGATTACGGAGATAAGATGTACATACGACCCTACAACACGCCCCGGCACAGGCGAGTGGCGTTCAGTTAAGGGAACAATCCATTGGGTGAGTGTAGAGCACTGCAAACCTGTTGAGGTACGTCTTATAGACAAACTCTTTACCGAGCCATACATGGATCAGATTCCGGAGGGCAAAGACTACAAAGATTATCTTAACCCTGAATCTATGATAGTTAAGACAGCCTATACAGAGCCTGCCCTTGCAGAGGACAGATCCGGCATAGCCGTTCAGTTTGAGCGTGTAGGCTACTTTGTAAAGGATAAGGACTCAACAGATGAAAAGCCTGTATATAACAGAACAACAGGATTAAAAGATACATTTAAAAAATAATATTTATTAATTAATAAGAGAAACATGAAAAGATTACTAATTATTGTCAGTTTTATTCTATTTGGAATTAACCTAACAGCACAAGATAACAAAGGGGTAATATGGGAAGAGGGGAGCCTTTCTTCCGTTTTAGCAAAAGCAAAAAAGAGCGATACTAAAAAACTTGTCTTTGTAGATTGTTATGCATCGTGGTGCGGTCCATGTAAAACAATGACCAATAAAGTATTTCCTACCGAGGAGGCTGGCAAATATTTTAATGCAAACTTTTTTAATGTAAAATTTGATATGGAGAGAGGGGAAGGTATAGAGATAAGGAAGAATTATAAAATAAAGGCATATCCAACATTTCTTATATTGGATGAAAAAGGTAATGAGATAGGAAGAGTGGTAGGTGGTAATGAAATAAACACCTTTATAGAGAAAGTAGAAAAAGCCAAAAGTGTTAAATGATATAAAGGGATATTCAGTAAATGTCCCTTTAAAAATCGCGAAAGTTGAACAAAAAAATTTCGCGATTTATGTCATATACTGTTACCATAAACTACTAATCAATTGTAACGGTGTTATTGTCATAGCTGTAGCTGATTGGCATAATCATCCGTATAATTTCCATTATCTGTATTATTGATTCAGATGTGAATGTTGCAGATAGTTTGCGGTTGTATATGTTGCCGTTGTTTACAATAAAATTTGTACCATGCCATCTTTCAAGACGTTTAAGAACATCCTCCATTGGTGTATTGTCAAATACAAGCAAACCCTCTTTCCATGCCTTTTTTATCTCCGGCTTTGGTGCAATGGTTCGTTTGTGGGTGTATGACGAGTTTGTGTATGTAAAAGAATCGTTAGGCTTTAAATCTGTTATACGTATCCTGTTGCTCATACGGTCTTTGTAGTGCATCTTAATCCTTCCGGTATAAAGGGTGGTTTCTGCAGTGGCATCATTCTCATAGCTTCTTATATTAAAGGTGGTTCCAAGGACCTCTACCGTAAAATCTTTGTTGGTGAGCACTACCATTGGATGCAGGGAATCTTTGGTGACCTCAAAATAAGCCTCTCCGCTCAGACTTACAACTCTCTTATTTCCTGTAAACTCATCGGGGTAGGATATCCTTGAGTCTGAGTTAAGCCAAACACGGGAACTGTCGGGAAGCGTAATAAAACCTTTAACACCTTTTTCCGTGTACAGGTTGTGCTTTAGCGGTGCAAAAGTCTTTGATTCGGCAACAAGCTGAATATCGTTGTTGCTATTGCCGTTGTTAACCCAGTGGCCTGCAAGGAAGCAGACAGTTGCAATAACTGCCGCGGCTATGTATTTTGCCAAAGGCGTGTAATTGAGTTTTTTAGTAGTGATGCTGTTTGCCTGTTGGTTGGCATCTTCGTTATATTCAATGGATTCAAGAGCTGTATATAATGCCTTCTGCTCTGCAAAATAGTTCATGTTTTGAGGTGAGCTGTTAATCCACTCAATAATGGAATCTATCTCGCTCTCGGTAGCCTCACCTTTAAAATATTTTATTAGTGTATATTTTCTCATTTCTTATTTGGTAATTCGGTAATTATAATTGTCATTAATGCAAAAAGTATGTTATAGATAGTCTTTGAGCAGTTTTCTCATAACCTTTAATGCCGAACTTATCCTGGCCTCAACAGCACTCTCTGTAATGCCTTCTATAACAGCTATCTGTTTATTCTTTACCCCTTTTATACGGCTGAGCAGAAAGGTATGCCTAACCTTTGGCTTCATCTTGTTTATGCCCTTTAGAAATATCTGTTCAACATCTGTATTGTATATGTCTAAGGAGTTGGTATTCTCCAACGCTACCCTGTTGAGGTAATCTGTTTTCTGCTTTACCGTGTATTGTGAATATTGTTTTGAATAGTTTTGCTTTCGCAGATAGTTTAGACAACTGTTCTTGGTACAGGTGTACAAAAAGGGTAACAGATTGGCATCAAAATCCACTGTCTCCCTTCTTTTCCACAGTGAGACAAAAACATCGTGAGCAATGTTGCGTGCCTCCTCCCAATCATCTATGTAACAGTGTGCAAAATAGATAATCTTTTTATGGTGCACGTTGTACAGCTGCTCAAAAGCTTCTCTTTTTTTTATGTTGAGTGTATTCTCGCAGTCCTTTTGCATGGTTGACAGCTTATATTTGTCATAAACTATGCTTTTACCCAAAGCACCTGCGAATATAACACAATCTTTTGTTAAACTTTCCATAGGAGGTAGTTCTTTGATTGTTTTTACACATAAAGTTATCAATTCCTTAAAAAAAATTTAATAATTTTTGTGAAAATAAATTTTTATTCAAGTGCGTAATTTTTTTTTAAGGAAGCCGTTATTCCGAGTGTAATTATTGTGTTAACACCTAAATACTAACAATTAATAAAAAATCTAAATGAGAAAAGCTATTTATCACTTTATGCGCAGAGCGGTATGCTTGTTATGCATATTGGCGGTTACAGGTTCGTTAGCCTTTGCTCAAAGCAAGGTGACTCTTAATTGTAAAGGGGTCTCTTTGCGTAATGTAATGACGCAAATCAATCAGCAAACGTCATTGAGTTTTGCGTTTTCTGATAGTATTAATCCCGACAAAATAATGATTTCTGTTGAGGAGAAAAACTCAGACCTTGATACCATTCTAAAGAAAATACTGACTCCGTATGGAATCACCTATAAAATTGTAGGCAAACAGATTATTCTTAGTAAGAGTAAAGCCGAAAAGTCAAGTGTTAAATCTAATACCGGAGGTAAGATTAAGGTAAGTGGAGTAGTTAGAGATGATACCGGTGCTACTTTGCCCGGAGTCGTGGTCAAGGATACCAACAGCGAACAATATGCTATAGCAGATGATAACGGATTTTATGAAATAACAGTTCCATCAGATACTAAATTATCTTTTCAGTCATTTGGATATAAAGATTATGAAGTTAACATTAATGGAAAATCTGCTTTAGATATAACGCTAAGCTCAAATATTGAGGAGTTGGATAATGTGGTTATAACAGGTTACCAGACAATCTCCAAAGAGAGAAGTGCTGCTTCTTACAGCATTATAAAGGGCGACAATGTAAAATCTTCTGCAATGTCCCGCGGCAGCATTCTTGAAAGTTTGGAAGGAACTGCGGCCGGCCTGACTGTAAATACTGCAAATAATGCTACAAGCAAATATCTTGTACGTGGTATTACATCTATCAATTCAAATCAGGAGCCTCTGTTTGTGTTGGATGGTGTTGCTGTTTCTACAGATGATGTTGAGAAACTTTTGTCTGCAAATGATATAGCCTCTGTTACCGTACTAAAAGATGCAACTGCAGTATCAATCTGGGGCTCAAGAGCTGCAAATGGCGTAATTGTAATTACATCAAAAGCCGGCAATAATACAAACGGACGTATAAATGTAAGCTATGACGGCAACTTTACCTATAAAGGAAGGCCAAGCCTTAAGTACTACAATCTTATGGACAGCAAGACTTTTGTAAAGAATGCTCTTGAGGTATTTGAAAATCCGGATTATCAGGAGGCTTATTCATGGGAGACTATAACAAATACAACTAAAGGTTTGTATATCATGGGCTATGAGACTCCCATTGTATTTCCTCATGAGCAGATATTGTATGATTGGAAACGAGGTGTAATTTCTCAAGATGAAAGAGATAAAAGGTTAAATGTGCTTGCAAACCAGGATGGCTATTCACAGTACAATGACCTTATGATGACCGATATGTGGAATACATCTCATAATGTTTCTGTAAGTGGTGGTACAGACAGATTAAAAATCTTTGGCTCTTTAGGTTATGAGGGATCTCAAGGGAACTTTCACAATAAGGACAACACTTACAAAATTAATGTAAAGCAGGAATATAAGATTACAAAATGGCTCAATTGGAATTTAACTCTTAATGTATCACACTCAGAAAACAAGAGCTATACAGATTATCTTAATCTCGTTAACTTTAGCAATCCCTATAAGGGAATGCTACCATACGCCATGCTGAAAAATTCAGATGGAAGTTGGGCAGATTATAATGTTTACCGCATGCAGGAATCAGACAGGCAGAGGATAGAGAAGGATCTTGATATCTCAACTGTCTATCACCCTGTAGAGGATTTCTTCAAATCTTTTGTAAAGGTAAAGGATACCAGATTCAGAGCCAATACCGCTTTAGAGGCAGATATCTGGAAAGGTATTTCATACGAGGTAAGATTCCAATATATGAGGGGTGCATCGAACAGTGAGAATTACATACCTGGAGATACCTGGTCTGTAAGACATGACAGAATAAACGCAACAACAAGTGATTTAAAGCAGATTCTGCCAAAAATGGGAGGAGATTTTACTGTAGATAACAACTTTACCACAGATTGGACCATAAGAAACCAGATCTCATATAACAGCTCTTTTAAAGGTAATGAACATCAGATTACGGCTCTCCTTGGAACTGAGTGGAGAGAGAGTAAGTCTAAAGGATATAATTCGTACGAAAGGGGATATGATTATCAGACCATGAGCAATAGCGGTTATGACATAACAGCAGCGAACGGCTTTTTTATGAACTATTTTGGTAATTATGATTATGTTAATGTTGATAGGACAACTCAAAGTGAAAATGTACTAAGATATGTGTCATATTATGGTAATTTGGCGTATACATTCAAGAACAGGTATAGCATAAATGGTAGTGCCAGAATAGACCAAAGTAACCTCTTTGGAACAGATGTCAACTCCCAATACAAGCCTATAGGCTCTGTTGGTGTATCTTGGAGAATGAAGGAGGAGAATTTTTTAAAGAATGTGGGTTGGATCAATTCATTGACAACAAAATTAAGCTGGGGACACTCCGGAAACTCTCCACTGCCTACAATGGGTGGACCATACGATATAATGGGTGTATTTGTTGGAACTTCTTCCTTTAACAATAATAATGGTTATGTAATTAAATCTCCAAGTAACAAGAAGATAGGTTGGGAGACCACTAGAACATGGAATGTAGGAGTTGATTTTTCATTCCTGAACTACAGAATAGACGGCTCTATAGATCTTTACCATAAAAAGACAAAAGATCTGTTATCAGACAAGGCGCTTAATGTACTTACAGGATTCTCTTCTATCTATGCAAATGTTGGCTCTTTGGAAAACAAGGGCGTAGAGTTGTCTTTACATACTGCAAATATTCAGACAAAAGATTTTGCCTGGAGTTCAACTCTGAATCTTTCTTACAATAAGAACAAGATCTTAGATTATTATCAGGTACCTACCACAACGCTTTGGAATAAGATTTATTACGGAGAATATACAGAAGGCTATCCTGCAGGTGCAATTTGGAGAGTAAAATGGGCCGGACTAAGGCATGAGGATGGTGTGGCACAAGCTTATGATAAAGATGGGAATATACAGTACGACCTCAACAAGTTTACGGCAGATGATGCATACTGTATGGGAACTACAGTCCCCAAATGGAGCGGTTCATTTACCAATACGTTAAGTTATAAAGGATTTGATCTTACAGCAATGATTATATTTAACTTGGGCCACAAGATGTGCGTTTACAACTCGACTTCGCTGAACGGAAGACTTAACTATAATAGAAGTAACGAATTTGATAATCGATGGAGACAACCCGGGGATGAGGAGCATACCATAATTCCGTCTGCGTACGAGGATCCAACCAATTCCGGAAGAGGCGTATATGATGGCATATTCGGCTATGCAGATGCATTGTACCAATCTGCATCGTATGCAAAACTAAGAGAGCTTACGCTTTCATATTCTTTGCCAAAACACATATGCGATAAACTTAAAATGCAGAGCGTAAAGGTTAGACTAACCGGACACGATATATTCAAGATTGTTGCAAATGACAAAGGTGTGGACCCCGAGGTGGGACTCAACAATTATAACTATGGTACATACTGTTCAGTTGGATTGTCTATTAACTTTTAAATGATTTTGTTATGAGATATATAAAAAATATAATACTTGCATCAGCAACGGTGATATTGCTGTTAACGGCGTGTGACCCGGACAAATTCCTTGGTATAAAACCAAGGGGAAAGGATGTTCCTACGGAGTACAAACACTATGAAGGTCTCCTTACCTCTTTTGATATGATTAAATGGACATTAGAGTTTAATGGTAAGCTTTATTTCCCCATTTTAAGCGATGAATACGTTGTGACAGGGAGAAGTTTTGGTGAATTAGGTTCGCTTATGGGTCAACAAGGTAAAGAGTGCTATATGTACAACAAAGCTTTTCTTCTTCCCGACGATTTACCGTCTGATTGGGGTTATAACGGTAATATGTATTCCTGCAACCTAATAATCAATAATGTGATGAATACAGATGCAGAGGAGGCAGACAAACTGTCTACACAATCAGAGGCAAGAGTTATGCGTGCTTGGTATCTGTTCCGTATTGCACAGATCTATCTTAAACCATACAATGACAGCTATGCAGACAGTGAGCCAGGGCTTCCGATAATAACAGAGGCAAATACTCTTCAGGAGACCTTTGAAAGGGGCACCATGAGGAAACTGTTTGATTTTATTATAACCGAGATGGAGGAGTCTTGCCCTCACATTTATAACAGCACTGCTTACAGTTTTAGAACAGAGAAAGCAGATGCATACGCAATGTTGGGACATGTCTATCATTATATGAACAGATATGACAAGGCATTGGAGGCATTGAGATTGGCAAAAAAATATGCAGATGAAGCCGGCAGTGCCAAATTCTATGATCTGAATACCATGGATGAAGCCACGATAAGGCGTGACGGAATATATCATTTTGACAATATTCAGTACATGAGAAATATTATAGGGTTCAACGATTGTATTTCGTACTATAGCCAATATTATGAAACTACAGCTACAATGTATGCAAAACCGGAGTATTATGCCCTCTTTGGCTCTACAGACAGAAGACAGTATAAGTATGAACTTAATGATGGGTTGTATAGAGTATGCTATAGGGATACCCCTATGGGTATAACGTCGTACGGATTATATCTAACTCTTGCTGAGTGTGAGGCAAGAGCAGGTGATATGAATGCTGCCAAAGAGGTTCTGGAGACTCTTAGAAAATATCGTATGCCTGCAGCAGATGCACCTGTTCCCGCTGAAATAGATACAAAAGACAAATTAATAAGGTTCTGTGTTGAAGAGAGAATTAGGGAATGCTTGGGACAAGGGCTGTTCTTCTTTGAAATGAAGAGATTGTGGAATGATCCTCTTTTTGCAGATTTGAAGGCCGGATACGGGCATAAGGTTTATGGTACGGAAACTGTTTATCCGTTTACTGAGGATAATCTTGAGGTAAACATACCTGAATCTGTACTGAAATGGAATACCAACTGGAATGTTAATTAAATTTATTTGATAATTTAGATGAGAAAATTGTTTTTATTTACGCTTTTGGCACTTATAACATTTGTGTCATTTGCTGATGAATCAAAAAAGAGTGCAACAATTACGGGCAAACTTTGCGATTATAAAGGAAGCGGCTACCTGTTTGTTATGGACAGCTATAAAAATACAGATACTGTAAAAGTGGATGCAAACGGCCGTTTCCAGCACGAAATTGCATGTAATGCTATAGATAGCAGACATCTGGTGTTGGACTATTTGGGCAAAAACAAGGCATTTATAGACCTCTATATTACACCGGGAGCAAAAACAGATGTACAGCTGTTGGGAGAATTTAAGGAGGTTGAATTTTTTGGTGAGAAAGAGGTTAAATATGTTGTGACACCTGTCTTTTCCGGAGATAATGCAAGGGAGTGTGATTATATCAATATTCCTCCATATTATGATTATTATTACGTTAACAAAGATGGTTCTCCTGTAACCTATAAAGAGTTCACAAAGCAGGTGAAGGCAAGGCAGGATTTTCTTAAATCCAAGTTGGATGGGTGTTCCGAAGTGTTTAGAAATGAAACTTTAAAAGAGATAGAAGGTATGCAGGAGCAATATCTGTTTACATTTGCCAGAAGATCTTTATATGATACAAAAAACAATGCAAGTAAAGACCCGGATTTTGTTAAGGAGGTTTCCAAGATAAATATTAACGATGAGTCTCTTTTCAAGAGTAGAGGTAAATCAAATCTCATACCTGATTATATCTGGTATGATCTAGTATTGGCACATCCCGAATACTATGAGGGAAAGCCTTACATAGAGAGGGAGATGTTATATTTAAAGGAGAAAGTAAGTAATGCTAAGGTAAGAGAGTATATTTCGGACAACACTATAGACTTCTATATGGCTGCAGGAGATTGTGATGGTCTTATTGATGCATTTCCGTTATACAAGGAACTTTCCGGTAAAAGCGAAAAGTATAAAGATAATGAAAAGGTCTTTAATAGTTTAAGGAAACTCCTCCCCGGAGTTATGGCAACAGATTTTGAGATGCAGGATCCTAATGGCAATACAGTGCATTTTTTGGATGTAGTTGGAAAGGGCAAAGTCACCTATATTGATTTTTGGGCTACCTGGTGCGGCCCGTGTTGTGGCGAAATTCCATACGTGGAGAAACTTGTTGAGCATTACAAAGGAAATGACAAGATAGAGATGCTGAGCATATCTTTGGATAACAACAAAAAGGCCTGGTTGTCTAAATTGGAACAGGATAAACCAACGTGGAGGCAGTATATCATACCTACTGCATTCAATTCTAGTTTTGCCAAAGAGTATAATATAAGGGCTATTCCAAGGTTTATGATATTTGACAAGGATGGTAAGATTGTGACTATAAATGCAGAACGTCCTTCAGCCAAAAACATTATTGAGGTCCTTGACGGAATTATTAACAAATAATTCTATTGCAAAGTAATAATAGTTTAATAGGTCATATAATATGAATGTTCAATTTAAACATTTGCTTATTTTGGCTTGTACAGTAGCAGCCTTCTCGTGCAGGGGCAACGAGAATGCTGCTGTCGTGCAAGGGCATACTTGCAGATATGATGGAACAGGTGTATTTCTTTTGAATTACACAGACAATAATGGAGAACACAGGGATACAATACAAGTTGACAAGGATGGAAATTTCAGACATACAGTAGACTGCAGTGAGCCTGTGAAGGCATTCCTATATTTGAAGTATCTTGGTACAGATATGGTAAATATTCCTGTGTATTTGACTCCCGGAGCAGACCTTGCAGTTAACTTGGATGGAGAGACTAAGGTTGTGGATTTCTATGGAACAAAAAAAGAGAGGTATGTTGTCACCCCTACATTCAAAGGTAAAACGGCTAATGAGTCAAACTATCTTAATCTTCCATATAAGGTTTATGATTATAGCAAGGATAATGGGATTCCGTTTACATATAAGGAGTTCCGTGAAAAAGTGTCTGAATACCAGCAGTATTTGAAAGGGCTGTTGAAATCGTGCTGCAAACCGTTTGTTGATGAGCGGATGCCGGAGATAGAGGATATGCAGCAGCAACAGTTGTTCATGTACGGATTCGGTGCTCTAAGGTTGGGGTATAAACTTACAGATGATGCAGATTTTATGAGTTCGCTCACCTCTATAGATATTGAGGATACGATCAATTGTAATGTGCGAGCCTCTTTGTCTGATCTTTTTGTGAGAATGAATCTCCAGCTTTACCCCGAATTATATAAAGGGGACAAGGAGATTGTAAGGTATATGAAATACCTGAAAGAAAAGATTGATAATCCTGTGGTTAGAGAGAGATTGTCTGACTTTGCCATTCAATCTACGTTGCAGTCTTTCAATACAGATGGGGTTGGTGAGGCATTTGAGATTTACAGAGATTTGTCGGGAAGCAGCGAGATATTCAAAAGCAATGAAAAGGCATATAACGGAATAAAGAATATAATGCCGGGGATGCAGGCACCGGATTTCTTAGTTGAAGATGTTAGTGGCAACAGCTTTCATTTTAAGGATATAGTTGGGAAGGGCAGAGCTGTGTACGTTGATTTTTGGGCTACTTGGTGCGCTCCTTGTTGTGCAGAAATACCGTACATGGAAAAGTTGGCCGGAAAGTTTAAGGACAACAAGGAGATTGTTTTGATAAGCATCTCAGTAGACAACGACAGAGAACAATGGGAAGAAAAGGTTAAGGCGGATAATCCTTCTTGGCCGCAATATATCATCTCTCCTAAGGGTGAGAAAGAGTTTGATTCCATTTATAATATTAATGAGATCCCTCGTTTTATGTTAATTGACAAGAACGGCTGTTTTATAAATAACAATACCATAAGGCCGTCGTTTGATGGTAGTGAAGATTTTTTGAAAAAATTAATCAAATAACTAAATGACTTATAATATGATGAAAAATGTAGTAATTTCCGCTGTTATTATGGTAATGGGAATCTGTACAGGTTGTTCAGATAACGGATATACCATTAACGGTACTGTTGAAAATAGTAATCTCAACGGAAAATTTGTCTACAAGATAGACGGAAGCAGTATCAATAAAGACAGGAGCAATCCTCAAAAGGATTCTGCAGTTATAAAGGATGGTAAGTATACATTTAAGGGTGATGTGCCTAATCTTGATTATTGCAATGTCTATCTTAGCTCTGATAATCCTAATGAGCCTGCAGTTATTCATGCTACTGTAGTATTGGAAAAGGGCGTTATTAATCTATTCACAGACGGAAATAATAAAACAGTTGTTTCCGGTACCCCTTTGAACGATTCATATCAGAATTTTTCCAATGAATATAATGTATATATTGATACTATGCAGCAAAAATGGGCTCTCATTGACAAGGTGAAAAAAAATGAGTTGGACACATCTGCTGTGGATTTGGATAGTGTAAAGGCGACTATTAAGGAGTGTAGTGAGAAGCTTTTGGCTTTAATTAGAGATTATGTAAAGAATAATGTCAATAATCCTGCTGTTTGGTATAGGAATCTGTATAATGCTGTTACAAACGAGGATTCTGTAGAAGGAAAAAAGGAACTTATTGCCGGTGCTAATGAGTATACAAAGAGTTTGCCTATCTATAAGGTTATAGCCGAACAAATTGATAAGTTGGAGAAAACATCTGTAGGCAAGCCATTTACTGATTTTACCATGGAGGATGCAGAGGGTAATAAGGTGTCATTGTCTGATTATGTTGGTAAAGGTAAATATGTTTTGGTTGATTTTTGGGCAAGCTGGTGTGGGCCTTGCAGGGCTGAGATGCCAAATGTTGTTGAGGCGTATAAGAAATTTGGTGGCGATAATTTTGAGATAGTTGGTGTATCTCTTGATTCAAAAAAGGATGATTGGCTGAAGGCTATCAAAGATATGAATTTATCTTGGAAGCATATGTCTGATTTAAAGGCGTGGGAGTGTGAAGGCTCAAAAAAATATGGTGTTAATGGAATTCCGGCAACGGTTTTATTTGACAGAGAGGGTGTCATTATAGCACGAGATCTGCGTGGTGAGGAGCTGCAATCTAAACTTGAAGAGTTACTAAAATAAGTTTTTATAAAGTTGATTATTTGGAAGATGAGGTGACTTTTTAGCCACCTCATCTTATTTTACATCCAAATATCAATAGGCATAAGGCGCATAATATAAGGCGCATAATATATAGTTTCTCATATCTTTCTTCTTTAATTATTTGTAATACTGATTTGGTAGCAACAGCATGAAATAGTAGCCTTAGTAGTCAAATTATTTGCTATGTGGATAAATAACTTGTATGGTAGAAAATTTGAGCTCTAATTCTCTGCACTTTTGGTAGCAAAACAGATTTTATGTATGTTTGCAATATGACGGATTTGTTGCAGACACCGGTGAAATTTCTGCCCGGTATAGGGCCAAAGAGAGCAGAGCTTTTGGAGAAGGAGCTTGGCATTGCCACGTGCCGCGATCTGCTTTATTTTGCACCGTTCAGATATGTAGACAAAAGCAAGGTGTACACAGTGCGGGAGCTTGAATCTACACTTGCATATGTGCAACTCAGAGGCAAGCTCATAAGCAAATCCATTATGGGAGACACCCCAAAGAACAAGCGGCTTACAGCCATTTTAAAGGACAGTACCGGTAGCATAGAATTAGTATTCTTTAAGGGAATAAAATGGATGGAGGAGAAGCTGAAGATAGGGGAGGAGTATGTTGTCTTTGGCAAACCGTCTGAGTTTAACGGTATCTATAATATGGTTCACCCCGAGGTCACAAAAGCCTCTGAGGAGACCATGTACGGAGGCAGTACAATGATGGGGGTCTACTCAAGCACGGAAAAGCTTAAAAATGCCGGGATAGGCAACAAGGTCTTTTCCAAGTTTGTGGCGTCGGCGCTTGAAAAGTACGGCAATGGTATTAATGAGACGCTTCCCGACAAAATACTCAAAGAGAGATTCCTATGCCCCTTAAAGGAGGCTGTTAAAAATATTCATTTTCCGCAGAACCAGCAGCTTTTGCAACGAGCGCAGTACAGGCTTAAATTTGAGGAGCTCTTCTTTCTGCAACTTGGGCTGCTAAAGCAGAAGGTTGTGAGGATGAGGGCAGACAACGGTATAATGTTCAATAAGATAGGTGATGCCTTTAACGCATGTTACAATTCGCTTCCTTTTCCTCTTACCGGTGCGCAGAAAAAGGTAATAAAGGAGATAAGAAAAGATACGCGCAGCGGACGGCAGATGAACAGACTTCTGCAGGGTGATGTTGGCAGCGGAAAGACCATGGTTGCAATATTTTCTATCCTTATGGCTGTAGACAATGGCTATCAGGCATGCATAATGGCACCAACAGAGGTACTTGCACAGCAGCATTACAAGGGGATTTCAAAAACTCTTGCAGCAGCAGGGATAGAGTGTGCGTTATTGAGTGGAAGCACAAAAACAAAAGAGAGAAAAGAGATATTGCCGCGGGTTGCAGATGGTTCGTTAAAGGTACTCATTGGTACTCATGCCCTTTTGGAGGATACGGTGGAGTTTAAAAATCTTGGATTGGCGGTCATAGATGAGCAGCACAGGTTTGGAGTTGAGCAGAGGTCTAAGTTGTGGCGGAAGAACAGTATACCACCGCATATCTTGGTGATGACGGCTACACCTATCCCCAGAACGCTTGCAATGACTCTGTACGGAGATTTGGATGTGTCTGTAATTGACGAGCTTCCACCGGGAAGAAAGCCTGTAAAAACAATTCATGTGACAGAGAGCGGACGCAAGAGGGTGTACGATTTTATGAGGCGTGAGATTGCAAAGGGGAGACAGGTGTTTGTGGTGTACCCGCTCATTAAAGAGAGTGAGAAGATGGATTACCAGAATCTCCAGGAGGGTTATGGACGTATAATTGAGGAGTTTAAGGCTCCTGATTATGTTACGGCGGTGGTGCACGGACAGCAGAAGAACGAGGACAAGCAGTATGATATGAATCTGTTTGCAAGTGGTAAGGCGCACATTTTAGTTGCCACATCTGTTATAGAGGTGGGGGTTGATGTGCCTAATGCATCTGTAATGATAATAGAGAGTGCGGAAAGATTTGGCCTAAGCCAGCTGCACCAGCTTAGGGGAAGAGTTGGCAGAGGGTCCGATGAGGCATTCTGTATTCTCATGACAGGTTATAAAATAAGTAATGAGAGCAGGCAGAGGATAGATCTTATGTGCCGGACAAGTGATGGTTTTGAGTTGGCAGAGGCAGATCTTAGGATGCGTGGCCCCGGGGACTTGGAGGGTACAGCCCAAAGCGGGTTGGCTGTGGATCTGCGTATTGCAAACCTGTCCAAAGATTCACAGATCTTGGAGACGGCAAGGGTTGCTGCGCAGGAGGTTTTGGATGTGGATCCCGGTTTGCAATTGCCTCAAAATAGAATTTTGCAGCAGAGCTTGGAGGCTATGAGACGTGAGGGGCGGGAGTGTGTGGATTTTTCTGTGATCAGTTAGAAGGCATTTTTACGGAATTATTTTTTGTACAGCGATTATTGCTTATCTTTAGGAAAATTTTTACGATTTTAAAAATTGGTGATATACAATGAAGGAGAATGTCAAATATATAGGAGCAC
>ENA-OOYV01000879-OOYV01000879.1-human-gut-metagenome-genome-assembly--contig:-NODE-879-length-19823-cov-3.211503_pt1 | contig 19823 bp, 14 predicted proteins | sample MGYA00241704_ERZ501380 | MGnify/ENA primary metagenome ERZ501380 (study PRJEB25962, sample SAMEA2042984) | human gut metagenome | biome: human gut; feature: human-associated habitat; material: faeces...
CAGTACCGCCGACGCCTTGAGAGCATCGCCACGGTGCGTATCATGATTGCTGACCCTTCGCTTGAGGTATGTCTTCCACGCTACCGCTCCCAACCCATTAAGCGCTCCGCTGCCGACAAGGCAGCATCATGGCGTCAGAACAGCCGGGACGCACTTGCCGAAACACTCCGTGGGTTGCGGCAAGGTCAGTTGTATGTGGCCGGTGATTCGGTTATCAAGGTGCCAAGGGGGAAAGAGGGCCTATTTTGTCCCTCTATACTGTATACTCGCAAAAGGGTGCCAAAATCCGAGAAAAAATTTGCATTTTTCATATTTTTTTCAGCGCACTATTTGTATACCCTGACAACGCTGGAATTACATATTTTTATTTGCATAATTTATAAAATTAACTTTATGGCACGAATAGCGACTGTATCTTAAGAGTAAGGACGGTTAAAAAAGTATTGTGCAGTTGCGCAAAACCGATCTGCATCTTCTTGCTTTTGAGGCGATTTAGTACTATAATAATTACAGTAAGTTCAAAAGTGATGGACTTGATCGGTTGTAGGGTCACGATTATGCAAAATCGAAATACCAATTTGAATGACATCTATATGTCGGATCGCTTGCAGGCACAGCTGCAGCAGATCGACCAATACGCAATGACCTGCGTGGTTGCTCCCATGGGTTACGGTAAAACCACCGCCGTCAACTGGTTTTTGGGCGAACGCAGCAAAGCGCCCGGTACACGGGTGGTTCGCATCAGTGTTTACTCCGACAGTCTGGCAATCTTCTGGCGGAATGCACAGTCAGCCTTTGCACATGCGGGCCTTGATTTCCTGCGCCAATATGAATTGCCGTCGGATCTTCAAGGCGCCATGCTGGTGATGGATGACCTGAACCGCGCGTTGGTCGGAACAGGCCCGTTCTATATTTTTCTGGATGATTACCATCTGCTGCAAGGTCCCCGCTGCGCACATTTTCTTTGCAAATGTGCTGTCCGGCTCCCTAAGAATGTACATATCATTGTGGCCAGCAGAAACCACTTCCTTTCGGAAGCTGAAATCACTAAGCTGTGCAGCAGGGTATGTATCCTCGGCCCCAAGCAGCTGCGGCTGGACAAGGATGACCTTGCTGTCTACACCCGCCGCTGCGGTGTCGACCTGACAGAGAGTCAGCTGCAGCAGCTTCTCTACGCGACGGAGGGCTGGATCTCAGCCGTCTATCTGAATTTGCGGACCCTGGCGGACCGCGGTGCCCTGCCGGAGCGCGGTTCTGATATATACAACCTGTTTACGGCTGCCATGATCGATCCGCTGCCGCCCATGCAGCAGGACTTTTTAACCGTGCTGAGTCTGGCCGATGAGTTTACTATCGAAATGGCCAAAGCTGTCACAGGGCGGGAGGATGCCGCTGAGCTGCTGGCAGATTTGACCACCCGCAATGCTTTTGTAAAGCGCTTGCCGGACAGTGACCGGTACCGCTGCCATCACGTGATGAAGCATTGCGCCATGCGGGCGTTTCATAAGCTGTCGGCAGAGAAGCAGACCGTCTATTACGACCGATACGGCCAATGGTATGAGCAGCATGGGCACCTGCTGCACGCCATGACGGCCTACCGCGCGTGCGGCGATTATGATGCGCTGCTGCGTGTGATTGAGAAGGACACCGGCATTCGTCTGGCCATCACACGGCTCAAAATAGTCCTGGCCGATCTGGATGCCTGCCCAAAATCAACGCTGAAGGAACACCCGATTGCCCTGCTGGTGCTGATGCGTTGTATGTTCAACTGGCATCAGATTCCCAAAATGCTGGAATTGAAAAACCTTCTGTTGGAGACTGTTGAAGAGCACCCCGCATGGCCCGGAGAATACCGCAGCAACTTGTTAGGGGAGTGCGACCTGATCACAAGCTTCCTTTTTTATAATGATATAGCGGCCATGAGCGTACTGCACCGCAGCGCCAGCGAAAAAATGACGCGCCCGGCTATCAGTATCCAAAAAGCGAACGGCTGGACATTTAATTCGCCCTCAGTGCTGATGATGTACCACAGCAAGCCCGGTGCGCTGGATGCCGAGCTGGCCGAGATAGACCGCTGTATGCCGCACTACTGTAAAATAACAGATAATCACGGCATAGGGGCTGACCGCCTGATGCAGGCGGAAGCTGCTTTTACGCGCGGGCAGCTTGATGATGCAATGATTGCGCTGGAGCGCACCTATGCGCAGACGGACGGCAGCGGGCAGGAGAATATTGCGCTCTGCGGTGACTTTCTCTCGCTTCGGCTTTCCCTGTTCGGTCAGGGTGCTCCGCGTTATACGCCGCTGGGGCGCTATGAGCTACTGCAGCAACAGCACAATGTCCCGTGGGTACGCTTTTGGGATGCCTGCTGTGCCTACTATTATGCGCTGCTTGGGCAGGAAGAAGCGATACCGGAGCCGTTCCGCCTGCATCGGTTGGAGGGCATAAACTTTCTTGCGCCCGGGCGTCCGATGATTCTGCTGATTGAAAATCAGGTCTATCTGGCCCAAAAGGCGTGGCCGAAGGTCATAGGCCGAAGTGAAAAGCTGCTGGAGGGAGCCGCCGCTTTCCGTTACAGTCTGGTTGCGCTGTACCTGCGCATCCAGACGGCTGCCGCCTACGCGATGATGGCCAAACAGACCGAGGCTGCCGCGCTGCTGCAGGAAACCCTGCAGGAAGCAAAAATGGATGGTCTGGTGCTTCCTTTTGCGGAGAACTACCGCTATCTAAAGCCGCTTCTGCAGGATATGCCGCAGGATGCTTTTACAAGCCGGATTCAAACACTGGGCGAGGCGTTGGAAACGCACTGCGCCGAACTCCTGCATGCCCGTACCTACCCGGCAGGGTTTGATGTGCTGACAGAGCGTGAGCGCGAAATCTGCGCACTGATTGCCGCAAGGCTTTCCAACCGTGAGATCGCGACGAGACTGTTTCTATCCGAGGGCAGCGTCAAGCAATGTTGCAACCGCATTTATTCTAAGCTGAACATTGAGGGGGACACACGCTCCAAACGCCGGCGGCTGGCCGCATGGATGGCAAATTGTTAACCTTTGGGTAATAGATATTCTGATAAATCCACTGTATTATACTAGGTATAGTGGATTTTTTGTACCCTTTTGTCTGCTTAGACTATTTTAAGGAAAAGCGATAAGGGCAATTTCAAGTAAATTCGGATATATTTATCAGGCATACCGGGGCCTGGCCCTGTTTATTTATAGATGTTCCGCAACAAAGAGAAAGGATTGAATGGAAACTATGCACAGTAAACTCATACGGTTGCAAACCGCCCTGTTGACGCTGGCACTCCTGTTCACGGTGCTGATCCCTGTCTCTGCCTATGCAGAGGGGGAAAACACCGCGGCACAGGCAACTGCCGATGGTACAACCATCAGCGATCCCAACACGTTTAATGCGTGGGAGTATACGCAGGGTTATAACAACGCCACCACCGGCCGTATCTGGGCCGACAAAACGGTGGAGGAAGAACAAATCGACCTGAAAGGCCAGGACCCCATCGCGGTGCCCAAAGATAAAGGCGCCGATTTTCTGGTCGCGCTGTCTGCGCTGTCCTCCCATGCGTCTACTACTACCACCGATACAAAGCCGCTGGATGTAGTGCTGGTGCTGGATGCCTCCGGCAGTATGGACAATTCCATGGGGAATGGCGACAGCACAAAGCGCATTACCGCGCTGAAAGAGGCCGTCAATACCTTTATTGACAACACTGCGGAGAAGAATAAGGGAATCACGGATGAGAATAAGAAAATCCGGCTTTTCATCGTGAAATTTGCAGGCAAGAGCTCGTCCAGGATTGGCAATGATACCTACAGAGACGGCGGGTACACATACAACTATTCGCAGATTATGAAGGGGCTTACTGTCTGCGAGGAAAGTAATGCTGATACATTCAAAGCTCAGGTAAATAGTATAAGTCCTGCCGGTGCTACCCGTGCGGATAATGGCATGAAGCGTGCCCAGGCTGCGTTGGAATCTGCACCTGCGCGCGAAAATGCCAAAAAGGTCGTCATCTTCTTTACGGATGGCACGCCGACCAAGGTTAACAAGTTTGACCCGTCGGTAGCTTCCACTGCCATCACAACGGCTAAAGAAATCAAGGCTGCTGGCGGTGAAATTTATACCGTTGGCATTTTCAGCGGTGCTAAACCGGCTGCCAGCGTCGCCGACAATAGGACTACGAACGAAAACAAGTTCATGCAGGCAGTCTCCAGCAACTATCCCCAGGCCGCTTACACCGAGGGGTGGGGTGGCTATAGCTGGGAATTCGGTGAACAGGCCGCCAATCCAAATTACTATCTGGCGGCTTCCAACGCTGACGGGCTGAACAAGGTCTTTAACAGTATTTTCGAGTCTATAACTCGCAATCTGGCTGGCCCCACGAAAGTGGTTGGCGATGATCCGACAAATAGCGGCTATGTGACCTTCGATGATCCCCTGGGCGATTATATGGAGGTCAAAGACTTTGAGGCCGTTGCCTTTGCCGGTGGTGTTTACAAGAACAAAACGAAAAGCACTAATGGCAATGTGGATACTTACACCTTTGCGAACGAGTATACCGGCACGGCCAGCAACGCTTACCCCAATACAGCCAATTTGAGCCACATCCTTATCACCGTCACCCGTGGCAGCGGCAGTGCCGGCGATACGGTGCAGGTCAAGATCCCTGCCAGTATGCTGCCCCTGCGGTATTATCAGGTTACAACTGATAAGGATAACAACTCTACGCTGGCGGTTACGGATACCCAGCCCATTAGCGTCATCTACTCTGTTGGCCTTAAGACCGATGCGCGCAACCAGATCACGTCCGGCAATATAACCGATGACGCACTTGCCAGCTATGTTGCAGCAAATACCAAAGACGGCAGAGTCAGCTTCTACTCCAACAAATTTGATCCCAGCAAAACAACGGCAGATGGCAAAACCATCGGCTCGACCACTGCCACCTTTACCCCGGCAACAAGCAATAGCTTCTACTATCATACCGAGGATACCCTGCTGTATACCGAAGTTGCTAAAGGCCAGTATGAGCCGGCCAAAGAGGTACTGCCGAAGCAGACCTATTACTATCAGCTGAACTATTTGCATCTTATCCCTCCTGCGCATACTGAAACGGTTAGCAAGACCGACTATGTGCCCATTAGCATTGCAACTAAGGAAGAAATCGATAGTTGCATTACTAAAAAAGATGATGGCCATTGGTACATCAAAAAGGACACAAAAAAAGGCAGCTTGCCCGCCGCCATTGACAGCCAGCTGGGCGATAAGTCAGACGAGACCGGTACCGGTACCGTTGACGGTAACTTGACCGGCACCGCCAAACGCCGCATTGACTTCCAGTGGAACCTTGCCACGCACAGGGGTGTGCTGTACCTTGGCAACAACGGTAAGCTGACCATGGATGCCACCGGCAGCGTGAAGGTTACCAAGGTGGTTGAAGCCGACAAAGGCCTGAACCCGAGCGCTGACACCGCCTTTACGATGAAGTTTGAGTTGGCGGGCAATAATGTGAACGCCAATGCCGAGTACAAGTATACTGTTACCGGCACTGAGGAAACCAAAACCATCAAGAACGGCGGCACTTTCACCCTGAAAGACGGCCAGACTGCCGAGATTGTGGGCTTACCCGTAGGCAGCAACTATACCATCACGGAACAAGATCTGCCCGCAGGCTACAACCAGACGAGCATTACCGATAACGGCACGGGCAAGGTCACGGCAGGTACAGCCCAAGAAGTCACGGTGACCAACACCTATGAACCCGAGGAAATTACGGTAGACCCGGATACCGACAATTATCCGTTCAGGGCTGAAAAGATTCTGCAGGGCCGCGATTGGCGGGGCAGCGATACCTTTACCTTCCAGCTGCAGGCTGTCGCTGGCGCCCCGCTGCCCAAAGAAGCTACTGAATCTAATGGCATACGCTATACTGAGTACACGGTGACGGGTAAGACTGGCACCGACGGAACGGCTGTCGACTTTAACTTCGGAAGTGTCACCTTCACGAAACCCGGCACTTATGAGTACGACATCACCGAGATTATCCCCACCGACAAAATCCCCGGCGTTTCGTATGACAGCTCCTTCTACCATGTGACCGTTACCATCGTGGACGATGGCACTGGCAAGCTGATGATGAATCAACCTGCTATTGAGCATATATTCGGCAGTGACATAACCACAGATGCGCAGATTGCCACGTTTACCAACACCTTTGAAAATGAGGAAGAGAAACTCGCTATTCAGGCAACGAAGCTCTACCGGGATAGCGAAGATAAGCCAATGCAGCTGACTGACGGTCAGTTCCACTTCAAGCTCGAAGCGGCAACGGTGGACGCGGAAAACAATCCACTGTCTGGCAGCACTAGCATCCCCATGCCGAGCAATGCGGCAGGCACCGTCAACAATGAGAACGGTGAGATCACCTTTGCAGATATCACCTACTCGCTGAACAACCAAGACGAGGGCAATACCTATTATTACCTGCTTACCGAAGTGCCGGATGATACGGCCACTATTACTTACAGCACAGAGCAGTATCTGATTAAGGTTGAGGTTTCTGCTGACACAACAGCAGGTGAACTGCTGAAAGTCACGCCCACCTACTACAGGTGGAATGCAACGAAAACCAAGTGGGAACCCGTAAACGCCAACGAACTGACCTTCACCAACAAATTTACAGGTACAACCACGGCTCAGCTGGGCGTAAGCAAGAGCATTTCCGGCCGTGACTACTGGAATAAGGACGAACAATTCACCTTTGCCCTTGAGGCAAAAGATAATGCCCCGATGCCCACTAATGCGGGCGGCGCAACCGCAACGGCAACCGAAAGCAAAAAGGCCCCCGATTTCGGTCCAATCACCTACACAAAGGCGGGTATTTACAACTATATCATCAAGGAGACGAGTACCCCCACCAATGGTATGGCCAATGCCGAGGATGTCACCGCCACCGTCACGGTTACGCTGAATGCCGAAAGCAACAAGCTGGAAGCCAAGGTTACTTACAGCGATGCCGACACCAACGGCAAAGCCAAGTTTGTAAACACCTACAAAACAGAGCCATTCAAGGCCAACGCCAGCACACTGTTCAAGGTGGAAAAGAAGCTGACCGGCCGCGAATGGAACGGCACGGATACCTTCACCTTCACCCTGAGCTGTGAGGGCGATGCCCCCATGCCGGCTCTTGGCAACCGTACCGCTGCCGTCAACCGTGAGAATCAGACCGCCGCCTTCGGCGGAAACGATCCGCTGGTATTCGACACCGCAAAAGATTACGTTTACTTCATCCGCGAGAACTCCGGTGACATTGCGGGCATCAAATACGACACCACCGTTTATAAGGTCGTGGTAACGGTCAAGGATGATGGCAATGGCAAATTGGTTGGCGATACTAAGTACTATGTAAGCGGGAATGGCACTGACGAATACAAGCCGATTGACGCTACAACCGCAACCTTTACCAACACCTATTCTGCCGCCAGCGTTGACGTTACTCTGACCGCTCATAAGTCTCTGGACGTTAAAGTCGGCACGCGTGAATTGAAGGAGAACGAATTCTCGTTCAATTTGTATGAAGCCGATGGCACGACTATTGTTGACACTGCATTGAACGACGAGAAGGGCAATATTACATTCAAGTCCCTTTCTTTTGATGCTGTAGGCGATAAGACCTACATCATCCGTGAGGTGACTGACAACAACCTCGGCGGCATCACCTACGATACCAGTGAATACAAGGTCTCTTTCTCCATCACCGATAACGGTGATGGCCAGCTTAAAGCCAGCACCCCTGTTTATACGCTGAACGGCCAAGATGTTGGCGGTGCAGAGTTTGTAAACACCTACACGGCAACGCCGGGCGCGGGTGTTTCCTTCACTCCCCAGGCCACCAAGGTTTTGACCGGCCGTGCCTTGAAGCCGGGCGAGTTCAGCTTCATTGTTACCGACGATGAAAACCCCAACGTGGTTGTTTCCGGCGGCACGAACGAAGGCAATGGCAATATTACCTTCGGCGAGATTGGCTTCGGCCAGGTCCAGACAGCGTATGCCGCACTGCTTGCCAACCTGCCGGCGGACCAGCCTGCCGAGGACGAAAAGCCCGTTGTAGACGAGCAGCCCACTGCAACCGAGCAGCCCACTGCAACCGAGCAGCCCGATGTGCATCGCCAGCCCGCTTTGCTTGCGCTGACCCCCGATGAAAACAACGACGGGGAAGCCGCGCTGCCCGAGGAAGTGGAAAAACTGCTGACGCATTGGTACACCATCCGTGAGGTCAAGCCTACCGATACCAAGGGCATTACCTACGATTCCACCGTCTATAAGTTGTGTGTGAAGCTTCATGATGTCAGCAAGGGCACTGGTATCTTGACTGTCGAGAGCGCCACCTATTATAGGGTCAACGGAGACAAGTTGGAGCCGATTGATGGTACGCCGACTTTCCGCAACAGCTATGCCGCAGCAGATTCCGATGCAGTAACCGTTACCCTGCAAAAGAACCTGACCGGCCGTGCTCTGGACGCAGGCGAATTCACCTTTAAGCTGTCTTGCCCGGAGGACGCAGCGCACGATGGCCTGGAGGTTACCAACGATGCCAGCGGCATGGTGACCTTTAAGCTGACCTATAAGGATCTTAACCGCGACCAGAGTGATGCCGACCCCACCGCCTACACCTACACGGTTTCGGAGGTCAAGGGCAGCGCCGAGGGCGTAAGCTATGATGACCGAACCTATACCTTCAGTGTTTCGGTGCAGGACAATGGCACCGGCAAGATGCAGGCACGGCTTACGGAAGTGCCCGCAAGCATGACCTTTACAAATACCTACACGCCGAAGGCCACGCCTACGCCCACTCCCACAGTCACACCCAGCCCGGAGCCTTCTGCCACCCCCGCACCCACAGCTACCCCCGCACCTACCGCCACCCCGAAGCCCGTTGCTACCGCAACACCTGCCCCGATGACGCACATTCCGCAGACTGCGGACGCATTCCCGCTGACGCTGCTGATTGCTATTCTGGCTATCAGCGGCGGCGCGGTTGCCCTGCTGATCGTGGGCAAAAAGCGCAGCAAAAAGTAATTCCCTCATAGTTTCCTAAATAGCAGACCCCCTCCCATACCGCCAGCAACAGCGGTGTGCGGAGGGGGTCTGCCTTTATCTGTTAAACAAAATAACCCTCGACTCATAAATCGAGGGTTGGATAATTATTCTTCCGAATCCTTAAGCAGGCTTCGCAGAGTACTGCGGAACTCGCGCATCTCATTTTTACCAAGGGTGTGAAATAGTTCATTTGCATACCATTCGGCACGACTTTTGGTAGGCGCAAAAGTCCGCGAGAATGTTTTTCCGCTATGCACAAAGCCGACTTCCTGAACCAGTTCCTTTGACAGCAAGCCATTCAGAATTGCAAAAATAGAGCGATCTTTAAAGCATCTCGTATCAGGCGATCCCGCTTGTTGAAGAATCTGTAATTGAGTCATCGGCTCTTTAGCATTCCAAAGAATGTTCATCACCTGATCTTCGGATTTGGTGAGGTAAAAGACGCGGTTATCCTTCATGGCTTCCTCCTTTGCTTAGAACGATTACACTTATTTGTGCTAATTATAACGCATTTTTTACGGGCGTCAATACGGATGTTATCAGAACAAGCAGCTTTGTAATAGATTGGCCGCTGCTGTGTTTGAAGTGAAGATGATGGTTTGGGTAAAGTGTTCCATACTATGGGCCTTCCCTTGGAAAGCACCTGCCAAGCCGGCGGTAGAAACAAAGCCGCTGAAATACTTCTTGGGTTGCGGCTAGATTAGTCGTATGTGGCCGGTGATGTGGATATTCTGTTATCAAGGTGCAGATGTGGGGAGATATTCTTTGCCTCTCTATACTATATACTCGCAAATGGGTGCCAAAATTCGAGGGATAATTTGCGGTTTTTCAAAATGATTCTTCGTTGAACAGAATCTAAAATACTTGTTTGGGAGTTGTGGGGTAGCCTAAAACAAAAGGCGCTGTTACACATGTTTTTGCTTTCATCCAAATGTGCTTTTTGATTCTTCGATTCTACGAATAAAAGGGGGGCTGTCACATGTGCAACAGTCCCCCTTTGCCAGAGAAAGATTAGACCTTGAATGTCCGAATCATTTCGAGAAATGCAATCACAAGGATATGATGCAAATCCTCATCAAAAACCCCATTCACGAAGCTGTACTTCCGCAGCAGGGGTTTATACTGCTCATAAAGTTTGTCTACGGCCTCTTTGTCACCATGGTGTGCCCTTACCAGTATATTCTTAAACATTCCCATATTACTTGTCCTCCATCTTTTTGCGAATCAGTGCAGTTGCATTTTTCTTATGCGTGCTGACCGTATTGTGCTTGATGCGCAACTCCTTGGCAGTCTCCTTTACGCTCATCTCGTTGATGTAGGGGCATGTGATAACCGTATACTCTCTAACAGGAAGATTCTGCAGATGTTTGTCAGTCTCTTCCAACATCAGCTTTTCTTCAATGCACTCTTCAACAGATACCTCAATTCTGCAGGATACACTCTCTAAGTAAGAGGCATTTGCTTCAAAGGAAACTTCCTTCGTCTCCTTCTGGTTCTTCTTCCGCAGGTATGAAACTCTCTTGTTGTGCAGAACCTTGTCCAGTTTTCCGGTGAATTGTGCTAGCAGTTCGACATCCTCACCAGAAATTGATTGTAGGAATCCTTTTTCTTTGCCATCGTAAACCTCCTGAATTTTGAGTTTCCTTGAATAGACCTCAAAACTCGGAGGGGCGCGGGCAGAAAGTGGATTTACTTTTCTTCCATCCAACCAAGGAATGTCTGCAATTTCTGTATGTCACCGTCATCGAGGTCTTGCAGTCGGTTAAAGATATTGATACGGTCAGTTTCGTCCCCGGCACCGGTAAAGAATTCCTGCGGGGTTACGCCGAGGTATTCACAGATGCGCAGAAATTCGTGCATCGAGGGCATTGCCTTGCCGATTGAAATACTGCGCATATAGCTGCCGCTTTTGCCAAGGTCAAGGCTCATTTTATGTTCAGAAACGTGGAGGCGATGGCGCAGCTGCGTGATGCGCTTACGGACAAAATTCTCATATTCGGCTACCTGTAGCAAGCAGATACATCCTTTCCCATTTATACTATAATATGTAAATATTATAATATAAATCGCGGTAGAGCGTTCAGCATACAACAATCATCAATGCGAGAGAAACGGTCATATTCAAGAGGCAATCCCCGTTCCAATCCCTGTTCAGGCTTAGGGGTTGCTTAGAAACAGAAAAAAACTACATCTTGCCGTGTAGAACATGATGGTGTAAAATGTAAATAACGAGATGTTCCTTTCGTAAAGGCAGCAATACGGCACTATCAAAAGTTGCAGATAATGCAAAAACTTACAGCCGTGCGGTTTGCATCGAATGCCGTGAGAATACAATTCGTTGGAGGTGTGCATTATGCCAAAGCCAAAATGGAATCTGAACACCATTTACATATCTGAGCGGTTGCAAGAGAGCCTGCGGCCTATTTCCCGCTGCGCCATGACGACAGTGGTCGCACCCATGGGCTATGGAAAAACCACAGCGGTGAACTGGTATCTCGGCGAGCACGCCAAAGCGGAGACGCTGCATATCATCCGTATCAGCGTGTATTCCGACAACCTTGCGATTTTCTGGAAGAGCGTACAGGAGGCGTTTGCCCGCGCAGGGTTCACCTTCCTGCGGGAGTATCCCTGCCCAACGGACGCGGCAGGCGGCGGGCTGCTGGTGGACGATCTCTGCCATGCGCTGGCAGTTGAGACGCCCTGCTATCTCTTCATCGACGATTTTCACCTGCTGACCGACAAGCGCGCCTCGCTGTTTCTCTGTATGCTGGCAAACCGGCTGCCTTCAAATGTGCATCTGATCGTTGCCAGCCGGGACCGTTTCCTGCCCGCCGCGGAGGCGGTGCGGCTGGGGGGTAAGGTATATCAAATCGGCATGGAACAGCTGCGCCTCAACCATACAGAGCTTGCGGTTTATGCCCACCGCTGCGGGACAAAGCTTTCCGATGCGCAGGTGGAAAGCCTTCTCTATTCCAGCGAGGGCTGGTTCTCTGCCGTGTATCTGAACCTGCGCACCCTCTCCGAGCGCGGCGTGCTGCCCAGCCGGAACTCCGATATCTACGCCACTTTTACCGCCGCTATGATCGATCCGCTGCCGGAAAAGCAGCGGGAGTTTTTGGCGGTAATGGGTCTTGCCGATGAGTTTACCGTCGAGATGGCGCAATGTATCACAGGGGATGCGGATGCGGCGCAGATCCTCGCCATGCTGACCGAACAGAACGCCTTCGTCACGCGTTTGCCGGATGGCGCGACCTATCGCTTCCATCACATGATGAAGGAATGTGCCGAACGGAGCTTTCACGAGATGAAGGCGGAAACACAAAAGCTTTATTGGGAGCGTTTCGGGCAGTGGTATGAAGACCAAAGACAGTATCTTCACGCTATTGCCGCCTACCGAAAAAGCGAGGACTACCACGCGCTGCTGCGGGTCATTCGCAGCGACGCGGGTATTCTGCTGGCCTCGCTGAAGCCGGAGGATGTGCTGGACGCATTGAGCAAATGCCCCGCCGAGACATTGAAAGCCAACCCCTTTGCCATTTTGGTTCTGATGCGGCGGATGTTCACATGGCGGCAGATCCCGAAGATGCTGGAGCTGAAAGAGCTGCTGCTGACAGCCATTGAGGAACACCCGGAATTGTCGGCGGAGGAGCGCGGCAACCTGCTGGGTGAGTGCGACCTTATCCTGAGCTTTCTCTGCTATAATGACATCAGCGCCATGAGCCGCCTGCACCGCAGTGCCAGCCGGCAGATGTCCCGTCCCGCCATCAGCATCCAATCCGGCGGCGGCTGGACTTTTGGCTCGCCGTCCGTCCTGATGATGTTCTACCGCGCACCGGGAGAACTTGAGGGCAAGCTTGCCGAGATGGATGAGTGTATGCCCCATTACTACAAGGTCACGAACAACCACGGGCAGGGCGCAGAAACCATCATGCGCGCAGAGGCGCTGTTCTGCCAGGGACATTTTACCGATGCGCACATCGAGCTGGAGCGCGCTTACGCACAGGTCAGGGACAACGGGCAAATCAACATGGCGCTATGCTGTGATTTCCTGTCGCGGCGGCTTTCTCTGCACACCGATGTGGAGCAGCGCTATACCTTTGCGGAAAGATACGCAGAGCTACTGCAATATCACGATGCATCGTGGATCAACATCTGGTGTGCCACCAGTGCCTATTATCATGCGTTGCGGGGTGAAGCAGAAAAGATCCCGGAGATTTTTTCGCAGCACAGGCTCTCCACCGTCAATATGCTTGCGCCGGGCAAGCCTATGATGAAAATGATTGAAAATCAGGTGTATCTTGCCCAAGGCGCCTATGCTAAGGTGGTGGGACGCAGCGCGGAACTGCTGGCGGTGTGCGAGGCGATGCACTATGCGCTGGTGGCGCTGCATATCCGCATCCAGACGGCGGCAGCCTACGAGAAATTGGGCAAGACCGAGGAAGCCCGTGTATGGCTTCGGAAAGCGCTTGCCGACGCGGAACCGGACGGCTTTGTGATGCCGTTCGTGGAGAACTACGACTGCCTGCAGCCCATTCTTGCGCGCGAGATGAAGAACGAATTGACCGTGAAAATCGCAAACCTTGGCGAAGCGGCAAAGGCACGAAACGCCGCAAGCGTGCGCCCGGCAGCATTTGATGTGCTGACAGCACGGGAATTTGAAATTGTAGAACTGATGGTGCAGCGGCTCAGCAACCGTGAGATCGCCGAAAAGCTCTATCTCTCCGAGGGAAGCGTCAAGCAGTACGCGAACCAGATCTATTCAAAACTCCATATTGACGGCGATACCCGAACCAAGCGAAAGCAGCTTGCCGAACTGCTTGGGCAAAAGCCCTAGCCTTTAGTTAATGGTTATCCCACCCGATCCACCGTACAATGTAGGTACGGTGGATCTTTATTTTTGCGGAAGGGAGGACCTACACTTGAACCGAAGGTATCTCACAGCTGTCACGCCGCTGCCTGATTATATTTTGCAGGTCGATTTTGTGTCCGGAAGTCGGCTTTTGCTGGATATGAAGCCGTATCTGGATAAGATTCGGTTTCGCCCGCTTGCTGATGCGCGGGTGTGGAACAGCGCTGTGACCAACGGCATCTTTGTCCGCTTTGGCGATGTTGAGCTAAGCCATGACGAAATTTTGACCATGGCAGAGCAGGCATACGAATGAAAAAAGCAACGCAAAATAGAGAAATTTAAGGAGGAAAGACATGAACTGTATCCAAAAAATGCTGGCAGCTGCGCTCGGCTGCGTGCTGAGTGCGCTGCTTCTGACCGGCTGCGGAGAAAAAGAAGAGCCGGTCAACATAACGCTTGCAAACCACAGCGGTCACGGCATCACATCTATCAGCATCACGCCCTCGACCAGCGATGAATGGGACACGGAGCTTGTCGACGGTATCTTCCAGAGCGGAGAAATGATGGAAGTCAGCCTTGGTTCCTACAAGCCGTCTGAGCTTCCGGACTTCAACATTCTTGTCTACAACGAAGAAAGCTACGTCCTGTACGACAACGATGTTGACGAAGTGGATTTTACAATCCACGATGGCGACTATGTTGTATTCCTGTCTCCGGACGGCGACGACAGCATCGTGGTCTGCACATCGGAGGAATATGACAATCTGTACGCCGGCGATGGCGAGAACGCCCCGACAGGCTACACGGCCGAAGAGCTTGGGCAGACTGGCGGTATGTCAGGCTTCTCCGGCTGCTGGAAGCTTGAAAACGCGCCGTTCTATTTCGTCATCAACGACAACTATGAGTGGATTGCCGTCAACCTCTACGGCGAGCAAGTCGGCCCCGGCTATGTCGTGTCGGAAGATGACTGCATCATGCTCTGCATGGAGGACGACACAGAGCTTGTTTCCCTCTGGCAGACCGCTAACGGCGACCTGAGCGACGCCAACGGCAACACACTTACCGCCTCTGAGTACATTATGCTCCTGCCGACACCGGATGACGAGCTGAACCAGACCGCCTGCTTTCCCGGTAGCTTTACCAATGTATCCATCAAGTATCCAATCCAGATGGAAGCACACGAACACCCGAATGTTGACAATTCGCTGAGCTTCAACGCAGTCATGGAAGACGGAACGGATGACTACTATTCCAATATTGTGATTGCCTTCCAGCCTATCTCCGGCTATGATTCCTATATGGAAAAGGGCGCTGCCAGCGCGAAGCCCTACATGGTCAAGATGCTCGACGACTTTATGAAGGGTATGTACGGCGACAAGCTCATCCAATCCTTCGGCTCGGATTTCAAGGATAACGGCGACTACTACAGTCTGACCGGTTATATGTGGCTCGACGGATCCATCTTCTCCGACGGTCCGTCTCAGCCTGTGCGCGGCTGTATGGAGGTTCGCTACTACGGTCCGACCGGCTACGCGCTTGTCGCAACGACCATCGCGCTCGAGGGTCGAATCCACAACTACTTTGAGATTTGCAACAACATGCTCGAAACCATCTCCTACACCGCCGGATGGAGCACCGCGCCCAAGCCCGTACCCACTCAGGCAACCTATTCCGGCGATACCGGCGACTACGGCACGCCATACTACTGGTATGATGAAGACGGCGACGTGTGGTACTGGAACGGCTATGAAAACGAGTTCATCTCCTACGGCTCGGACGGCTATATTGACGACGATTCTGGCGAATACATGGAATCCAACGATGCCGGCTGGGATTACTCGGATGAGTACTACGACGACTACGATCCGTGGTCTGACCCCGGTGACGGCTGGGACGATTACTCTTACGATGACGAAGGTTGGGGCGACTACTTTGATGAGTAAGATACAGGCTCTGAACGTGCGCTGCCGGTGCCGCGCAATGTCACTTTATTATCTGATGGAGTGACCGGAAGGAGGCGTATCATGAAAAACCGGTGTAAGAACACCGCATTCTTTGCGCAGGTGATGGTGCTTTGCCTGTGCCTTGCCGCCTGCGGCAATTCCGATGATGTGGCGGGGGATGATTGGCGCACAACCGGTATGGTGGTCGACAGCGGAACCATCACCCATGACGGCGACAGTGTGGATGTTCTGGTCACAGTGAGCGAGAGCAGCGCAGCCTTCTACCGGGACATCCCGGAACAGGTGCTGTTCGACAGTGTCGCCTTCCCCATGGACATCCCCGATGCTGAGCAGGCATTTCACAGCATCTCCTTTGACGATCTGGATGGCGATGGCGAGAGTGATGTATGGGTGAGCTTTCTTCACGAAAACGGGGATGCAACGGATCTGATCTGGATCTGGGATCCGGAGGCGCGCTATGTCTATCGGGAGGATCTGTCCGCGGTTCCGGCTGACGAGGGCGATCCAAGCGATTATACAGGGCTTTGGGAGTACCCGGACGAAAATCTTTGGCTGCGTATCTATGAGGATGCGACATGGAAATTTGTAAATGATCAGGAAGATGTCATTGAGTACGGCACACTATGGGCGGACGAAAACGGTGTGACGCTGCACTTTGACGGCAGCGGCGATACCCTGCAGCTGGATCGCAGCGTCAGCGGCGATCTCATCAACAGCGTGAACGGCGATATGCTTTTCCCGGCGGAGAGTAACCGGCAAGGCAGAATAGGAGACGAATATGGAAGAGAAGAATAAAAACCTGACGGATGAACAGCTTTCGCAGCAGCTCCGCAAGAGTAAGGGCGGAAAATGGGGCGGAATGCTCCTTTCCCTGCTGGGCGGCGTGGTCGTCTTTGCGGGTATCGTGCAGGGCGGCAACCTTGTACTGATCATTGCGGGCGTTGTGATCCTCGCGCTGGGGCAGACGGCAAAGGGAAAATCCAGGGAGCAGGCCGGCCGCCGGACCTTCGATGCCCTGGCACCGGATATTGTAAGCACAGTCTTTGACAACATACAGATGGATCCCGCCCCGCACATATTGGATGCGAAGGATACAAACATCCCCCTGCCCGGCCGCACCTATTGCAGCGGCAGCGGGTATATCCGCGGAACCTATCAGGGGCTGACCACCGAATTGTGTACCGTCAGGCTGACGGAGGTGAACGAGTTTCAGCGCGAGGAAACCGGTCAGTGGGAGAAAAACGAGCGCGAGGTCTATACCGGGCAGTGGATGCTGTGCGAGCTGAACCGGGAATTTCCGACCTGGCTGACCATCTGGCCAAGAGAACGGATGGATAAGCTGTTCGGCAGCAAAACCATCCGGACAGGAAACGAGACCTTCGATAAGCGCTTCAATGTAAGCAGCGATGATGAAGCCGCAGCCCTGCACATTCTGACGCCCGACTGCGCAGAGAAAATTCTGGCGCTGGCGAATTCTTCCTTCGGTAAGCTTGCCATAAACCTCAACAGTGACGGCAGACTGTATCTCGCGGTTCACAGCGGGCACGGCTTTTTTGATCTCGGCAAGGGCCGTGAGGATCCGGCACAGCTGCGCCGGCGCTTTACTCGTGAGCTGACGTGGTTTACGAATATGATCGATGTGTTCCGCGGCGCGTAAAGGAGGTGGGCAATATGCCGCTTTGGCTTGCTGTGGTGCTGTTGGCATTGGCGGTTATCGGCATCGTACTGTGCCGTAAATATCTGCGCAGAAACAAAACCGCGCGCATCCTCGGTATCAGTATCTGTGTGCTGTTGGCGTTGGCCTGCATCCTGTATATCGGTCTGACCCTTCTCTTTGTGGATGCGGTGCAAAACCAGCCGCCTGCATTGTGACAGGAAAGGCACCGGCAGAGGGGTGAAGGAAGTCGTATGAAAAAGAATCGAATCCTCATTATCAGTATCGTTCTTGCGATAGCGTTTGTAGCGTGTCCCATAGAATCTACGCGGAATATCACAGCAGGAATCGGTTTCATTCTCGGGGCTGTGTCGGTGACATGGCTCGGGGTGCGCCAGCGGAAAGGCGCACGGCAGGAATACGAGGATACTGTGCGGCGGTACACAGGCACCACGATGATGAAGGTGGTATGGATCGAGGAATCGGTCAATGAAAGGTGGGAGCAGCAGGAGGACGGCAGCGAACAGCTGCGCCGGGAGACAGTCTATCTTCCAACCTATGAGTACACCGTGAACGGCAAAACCTACCGGTACGCAAGCCGTCAGACCGTTTCCGGCAAGCGGGAACTGGGACGGCAGGTGGTCGGATATTACGATCCCACTCGGCCCGACCGTATTACCGAAAACAAGCCGCGAAAGCCTGTTTTGGGTGGGATGTGCTTCTTTATGTTTGCCGTATTCCTGCTCTGGTTCGGTATCATGTCCTTTGCCGGTATGCTTTCCATTTCCTGATACTGCGTACCCATGCCGAGTCGCAGCAGGCGCATTTCAGCCCCAAAAAACTTGTATGCACAGCGTGTGCTGCAACAAAGCAGGATAAATCCAAAATTTTGAGTTTCATTGAAAATGGTCACCCACCGGCAGCGGGTAGACAATTTGCTTATAATTATCAGGCTCGATGACCGTTATGGCATCGGGCTTTTTATAATCACTGCCGAGTTTGGTAGTAATCTTATTAAAAGACACCCCGATGGATACTGTAATGCCAAGTTCTCTCTTAATGCGGTCGCTGATTTCTTTGGCAATTTTTACAGGGTCCCCAAACAAACCCAGATTGCCGGTAATATCCAGCCACGCCTCGTCCAAGCCGAAGCTCTCCACTTGGTCGGTGTAGTCACGGAATATTTCACGCACATAGCTGCTGTACTTCTGGTATTTGCCGTAACTGGCGGGAACCACGATCAGGTCGCGGCAATGCTGCTTTGCCTCCCAGATGGGCATTGCCGTTTTCACGCCCGTCCTCTTGGCGGGATAACTTGCGGTGAGAACGATACCGTGCCGCGCCTCCGGGTCGCCGCAGACCGCAATGCTTTTCCCGCGCAGTTCCGGGTGTTCCTGCATTTCAACGCTTGCGTAAAAGCAGTTGCAATCGCAATGCAGTATATGCCGCTGTCCCATATCGTTCCCACCTCCTATACAGCTATTGTAACGCCACAATGTTTCACTTTCAAATGCGATTTGTTAAATTTTAAATGAAAATCCGTGTAATTGCACGTTTGACTTTCCATACAAAAGGCGGTACAATATAGCTGAGGTGATATACCGTGAGCAACTGGAATAAGCGTATTCGTGCCGCGCGTGAGGCGCAGAAGATGACCCGCGAGATGGTCGTACAGAAAATGCAGCAGTTCCTGCCGGAATCCGAGAAGGCTGTGACCACACGCTCCTTGATTTCGTGGGAGGCCGGCGAGCGCGAACCCCGTGTTACCGTGGGTGTGGCGTTGGCAAAGGCTTTGGGGTTTGAGGATGTGGCAGATTTGTATCTAGATTCTGAGCCTAAACTGAATCCGACGGGGCAGCAGCGTTTGGGGGAATACCGTTCCATGCTGCTGCACACGGCAGAATTTACCGAAAACCCGGAACCGACACTGCGATTGCTGCCGGTCTATTTACAGCCTGCCTCTGCCGGTACCGGTCAGTGGCTGGACGATGATGTCCAAGAGATGACCGAAGTGGACGAATCCGTACCCGGCAAGGCGGAGTTCGGTGTCCGCATCGCCGGTGACAGTATGGAGCCGCGCTTTGTGAACGGGCAGACCGTTTGGGTCAAAGCGGCACAAGACGCCAACAACGGTGATATTGTGCTTTGCACCTTGAACGACCAAGGCTATTGCAAAAAGCTGCGCAAGGACGAAAACGGCATTGCGCTAATCTCGCTGAATAAAAAATACGCCCCCATCCCT
>ENA-OOYV01000911-OOYV01000911.1-human-gut-metagenome-genome-assembly--contig:-NODE-911-length-19317-cov-14.952393_pt1 | contig 19317 bp, 13 predicted proteins | sample MGYA00241704_ERZ501380 | MGnify/ENA primary metagenome ERZ501380 (study PRJEB25962, sample SAMEA2042984) | human gut metagenome | biome: human gut; feature: human-associated habitat; material: faeces...
CTTAAATAAGATTATCCTGTAAATCAGGTAGTTCGGTTAAGAGTCCTCTGTAAAGAGGATTCTTAACCTTTTTGCGTCTATATTAAGTTCACTAGGTTTCAATTGTCGGAACTGTGAGAGTTCCCCGACTGTAATTATCCTAGTTTTTACATTTTAAACTCCATACAGATGTCTTCAGAAACTCAAAATCAACGAATTAATTTTGCTTCTATCAAGAATCCGATGCAGTATCCGGATTTTCTGGAAGTACAGTTGAAGTCATTTCAGGACTTCTTACAATTAGATACCCCACCCGAAAAGCGAAAGAACGACGGCTTGTATAAGGTATTTGCGGAAAATTTCCCGATTGCAGATACACGCAACAACTTCGTGCTCGAGTTCCTTGACTACTATATCGATCCGCCTCACTATACCATCGACGACTGTCTGGAACGTGGATTGACTTATAGTGTTCCCTTGAAAGCCAAACTGAAGCTTTATTGTACTGACCCCGATCACGAAGATTTTGATACAGTGATTCAGGATGTGTATTTGGGTCCTATCCCTTATATGACTCCGAAAGGTACTTTCGTCATTAACGGTGCAGAGCGTGTAGTAGTGTCTCAGCTCCATCGTTCACCGGGTGTATTCTTTGGACAAAGCATCCATGCGAATGGAACAAAACTGTATTCTGCCCGAATCATCCCATTCAAAGGATCTTGGATTGAGTTCGCTACGGATATCAACAATGTGATGTATGCGTATATCGATCGTAAGAAAAAGCTTCCGGTAACTACGTTGTTGAGAGCTGTAGGATTTGAAAATGATAAGGACATCCTTGAAATTTTCAATTTAGCTGAGGATGTAAAGGTCAATAAGACGAACCTGAAGAAAATCATCGGACGTAAACTGGCTGCCCGTGTATTGAAGACATGGACAGAGGATTTTGTAGATGAAGATACTGGTGAAGTAGTTTCTATTGAACGTAACGAGGTAGTTATCGACCGTGAAACGGTTATTGAACCGGAACACATTGACTTGATTCTTGAATCAGGTGTACAGAATATCCTCGTTCACAATGAAGAGGCTAATGCTTCTGACTATTCAATTATTTTCAACACTTTGCAGAAAGACCCGAGTAACTCAGAAAAAGAAGCAGTGTTGTACATCTATCGTCAGTTGCGTAATGCAGATCCTGCAGATGATGCAAGTGCGCGTGAGGTAATCAACAATCTGTTCTTCTCTGAAAAACGTTACGACTTGGGTGATGTAGGTCGTTACCGGATCAACAAGAAGTTGAACCTGGATACTCCGATGGATGTCAGAGTGTTGACAAAACAAGATATTATCGAGATTATCAAATATCTCATTGAGTTGATTAACTCAAAGGCAGACGTGGATGATATTGACCACTTGAGCAACCGTCGTGTTCGTACGGTAGGTGAGCAGTTGTCAAATCAGTTCGCTATCGGTCTGGCTCGTATGTCTCGTACGATTCGTGAACGTATGAATGTACGTGACAACGAAGTGTTCACTCCGATTGACTTGATCAATGCGAAGACAATTTCGTCTGTCATCAACTCATTCTTCGGTACCAACGCCTTGTCACAGTTCATGGACCAGACGAACCCGCTGGCTGAAATTACACACAAACGCCGTTTGTCTGCCCTGGGTCCTGGTGGTTTGTCACGTGATCGTGCCGGTTTCGAGGTGCGAGACGTACACTACACTCACTATGGTCGTCTGTGTCCGATTGAAACTCCTGAAGGTCCGAACATCGGTTTGATTTCTTCTTTGTGTGTCTATGCAAAGATCAATGAACTGGGATTCATTGTGACTCCTTACCGTAAGGTGAAGAACGGAGTGGTAGATTTGTCAAATGAAGGTATTGAATATCTTTCTGCAGAGGAAGAAGAAGATAAGATTATTGCACAGGGTAATGCGCCGTTGAATGATGATGGTACATTCATCCGTGATAAAGTAAAAGCTCGCCGCGACGCCGATTATCCGGTAGTTACACCTGATCAGGTAGAGTTGATGGACGTAGCTCCTCAGCAGATTGCTTCTATCGCCGCTTCTTTGATTCCGTTCTTGGAACACGATGACGCGAACCGTGCATTGATGGGTTCTAACATGATGCGCCAGGCAGTTCCTTTGTTGAAGACAGAAGCTCCGATTGTTGGTACAGGTATTGAAAAACAGTTGTGTGAAGATTCACGTACGCAGATTGCCGCAGAAGGTGACGGTGTGGTTGACTTCGTAGATGCAACGACTATTCGTATTCTGTATGACCGTACGGAAGATGAAGAATTCGTAAGCTTCGAACCGGCGTTGAAGGAATATCGTATTCCGAAATTCCGCAAGACCAACCAGAGCATGACCATCGACTTGCGTCCGATTTGTAACAAGGGACAGCGCGTGAAGAAGGGAGATATCCTGACTGAAGGTTACTCTACTGCCAACGGTGAATTAGCTTTGGGTAAGAACTTGTTGGTGGCTTACATGCCGTGGAAGGGTTACAATTACGAGGATGCCATCGTATTGAACGAACGTGTGGTACGTGAAGATATCCTGACTTCTGTACATGTGGATGAATATATCCTGGAAGTACGTGAAACTAAACGTGGTATGGAAGAACTGACTTCTGATATTCCGAATGTCAGTGAAGAAGCTACCAAAGATTTGGATGAAAACGGTATCGTACGTGTCGGTGCTCGTATCGAACCGGGTGACATCCTGATTGGTAAGATTACTCCGAAGGGTGAATCAGATCCTTCTCCGGAAGAAAAACTGTTGCGCGCCATCTTTGGTGACAAGGCTGGCGACGTGAAGGATGCTTCTCTGAAGGCTTCTCCATCACTGCGTGGTGTAGTTATCGGTAAGAAATTGTATTCACGTGTGATTAAGACACGTAGTGAAAAGAATGCCGACAAGGCAATCTTGCCGAAACTGAATGAAGAATTTGAAGAAAAAGCTGCGGCTCTAAAGGCAATCCTGATTGACAAGTTGTTGGTTTTGACAGCTGACAAGGTTTCTCAGGGCGTAAAAGATTATCTGGGAACAGAAGTCATTGCCAAGGGAGCCAAGTTTACTAAATATGATTTGGAGTCATTGGATTACACTATCATCCAGTTGAGTAAATGGACTGCAGATACTCACAAGAATGATATGATTCGTGACCTTATCATGAATTATTTGAAGAAATACAAGGAACTGGATGCTGAACTGAAGCGTAAGAAGTTTGCGCTGACAATCGGTGACGAACTGCCTTCAGGTATTATTCAGATGGCTAAAGTTTACATTGCCAAGAAGCGTAAGATTGGTGTCGGTGATAAGATGGCCGGTCGTCACGGTAACAAGGGTATCGTTTCACGCGTAGTACGTCAGGAAGACATGCCGTTCTTGGCTGATGGTACTCCGGTAGATATCGTATTGAATCCGTTGGGTGTGCCTTCTCGTATGAACATCGGTCAGATTTTTGAAGCTGTATTGGGACGTGCCGGAAAAGAATTGGGCGTGAAGTTTGCTACTCCGATTTTTGATGGTGCTACATTGGACGATTTGGATAAATGGACTGACAAAGCCGGATTGCCACGTTATTGCAAGACTTATTTGTATGATGGTGGTACAGGTGAACAGTTCGACCAGCCTGCAACTGTCGGTGTGACTTACATGTTGAAATTGGGTCACATGGTTGAAGACAAGATGCATGCTCGTTCTATCGGTCCGTACTCTCTGATTACTCAGCAGCCACTTGGTGGTAAGGCACAGTTCGGTGGTCAGCGTTTCGGAGAAATGGAGGTTTGGGCTATCGAAGCCTTCGGTGCAGCTCATGTGCTTCAGGAAATTTTGACAATCAAGTCAGATGACGTGGTTGGACGTTCTAAAGCATACGAAGCAATTGTGAAGGGTGAACCGATGCCTACGCCGGGTATTCCTGAATCTCTCAACGTATTGTTACACGAACTTAGAGGTTTGTGCTTGAGCATTACGCTGGAATAACTTTTTCAACTGAAGAATGGGGTATCGACTCCCATTCTTCCTGATTAAATTCTTCATTATCATAAAATAGAAAGTATGGCTTTTAGAAAAGATACTAAGATAAAAAGTAATTTCTCAAAGATTACGATCGGTCTTGCATCACCCGAAGAGATTCTGGAAAATTCTTATGGTGAGGTATTGAAACCGGAAACCATCAACTACCGTACTTATAAACCGGAACGTGACGGTTTGTTCTGTGAACGTATCTTCGGTCCGGTTAAGGACTATGAGTGCCATTGTGGTAAGTACAAACGTATTCGCTACAAAGGTATTGTCTGCGACCGATGCGGTGTGGAAGTAACGGAAAAGAAAGTACGTCGTGAACGTAGCGGACATATCCAATTGGTAGTGCCGGTGGCTCACATCTGGTATTTCCGTTCTTTACCGAACAAGATTGGTTATCTGTTGGGCTTGCCGACCAAGAAACTGGATGCAATTATTTACTACGAACGCTACGTCGTTATCCAGCCGGGTGTGAAGGCTGAAGACGGAGTGAGCAAATACGACTTGTTGTCTGAAGAAGAATATCTGGACATCATGGATACACTTCCAAAGGACAACCAGTATTTGGAAGACAGCGACCCAAACAAGTTCATTGCCAAGATGGGTGCGGAAGCTATCTACGACTTGTTGGTAGGACTGGACTTGGATGCGTTGTCATACGAATTGCGTCACAAGGCAAACAGCGATTCTTCTCAGCAGCGTAAGAACGAGGCTTTGAAACGTTTGCAGGTAGTGGAATCTTTCCGTGCTTCACGTGGCCGCAACAAACCGGAATGGATGATTGTACGTATCGTGCCGGTTATCCCGCCCGAACTTCGTCCGTTGGTTCCGCTGGATGGTGGACGTTTCGCCACTTCCGACTTGAACGATTTGTATCGTCGTGTGATTATCCGTAACAACCGTTTGAAACGACTGATTGAAATCAAGGCTCCGGAAGTAATCTTGCGTAATGAAAAACGTATGCTTCAGGAAGCTGTCGATTCATTGTTCGATAACTCTCGTAAGTCGAGTGCAGTGAAGACCGATGCCAACCGTCCGTTGAAATCTTTGTCAGACAGCTTGAAAGGTAAGCAAGGACGTTTCCGTCAGAACTTGTTGGGTAAACGTGTCGACTATTCAGCCCGTTCCGTAATCGTCGTAGGTCCGGAACTGAAGATGGGTGAATGCGGTATTCCGAAACTGATGGCTGCCGAATTGTACAAGCCGTTCATCATCCGCAAGCTGATTGAACGTGGTATCGTGAAGACCGTAAAATCTGCAAAGAAGATTGTAGACCGTAAGGAATCCGTTATCTGGGATATTCTGGAACATGTAATGAAAGGTCATCCGGTATTGCTGAACCGTGCCCCGACATTGCACCGTTTGGGTATTCAGGCTTTCCAACCGAAGATGATCGAAGGAAAAGCTATCCAGTTGCACCCGTTGGCTTGTACCGCGTTCAACGCCGACTTCGATGGTGACCAGATGGCCGTACACTTGCCGCTGAGCAATGAGGCTGTATTGGAAGCTCAGATGCTGATGTTGCAGTCACACAATATTCTGAACCCGGCCAACGGTGCGCCTATCACCGTACCTGCACAGGATATGGTTTTGGGATTGTATTACATTACCAAACTGCGTAAGGGTGCCAAGGGTGAAGGTTTGATTTTCTACGGACCGGAAGAGGCTATGATTGCTTACAACGAAGGAAAAGTAGATATTCACGCCATCATCAGTGTGGTTGCCAATGACTTGGATGAGAACGGCAACATCGTGAAGAAGATGATCAAGGAAACCTCTGTAGGTCGTGTGATTGTCAACGAACTGGTTCCAGATGAATGTGGTTATTTGAATACCATTATTTCTAAGAAGTCTTTGCGCGATATCATTAGCAACGTAATCAAGGCTGTGGGTGTGGCTCGTGCTTGTGAATTCCTGGATGGAATCAAGAACTTGGGTTATAAGAAAGCATTCGAAGGTGGTCTGTCATTCAACTTGGGCGATATCATTATCCCGAAGGAGAAAGAGGAACTGGTAAAACGTGGTAACGAAGAAATCGAACAGATCATGATGAACTATAACATGGGATTCATCACCGATAACGAACGTTACAACCAGGTAATTGATACTTGGACACACGTAAACAGTGACTTGTCAGACATTCTATATAAAACAATTAAGAACGACGACCAGGGATTCAACTCTGTATTCATGATGCTGGATTCCGGAGCCCGTGGTTCTAAGGAACAGATTCGTCAGTTGTCTGGTATGCGTGGTTTGATGGCCAAGCCGCAGAAAGCTGGTGCCGAAGGTGCTCAGATTATTGAAAACCCGATTCTTTCTAACTTTAAGGAAGGTCTTTCGGTGTTGGAGTACTTTATCTCAACCCACGGTGCTCGTAAGGGTCTTGCCGATACCGCGTTGAAGACAGCCGATGCCGGATACCTGACTCGTCGTTTGGTAGACGTTTCTCACGACGTTATTATCAACGAAGAAGACTGTGGTACATTGCGTGGTCTGGTTTGTACAGCGTTGAAGAACAACGATGAAGTAATCGCTACGTTGTACGAACGTATCTTGGGTCGTGTATCCGTACACGATATCATCCACCCGACTACTGGTAAGCTGATTGTGGCTGCTGGTGAAGAAATTACGGAAAGCATTGCGGAAGAAATCGAAAATTCTCCGATTGAAAGCGTAGAAATCCGTTCCGTATTGACTTGTGAGTCTAAGAAGGGTGTATGTGCGAAATGTTACGGACGTAACTTGGCTACCAGCCGTATGGTTCAGAAAGGTGAGGCTGTCGGCGTAATCGCTGCACAGTCAATCGGTGAACCGGGTACTCAGCTGACTCTGCGTACATTCCACGCCGGTGGTATCGCCGGTAACATGGCAGCCAATGCAAGTATCGTAGCGAAGAACGATGCACGTTTGGAATTCGAAGAATTGCGTACAGTAGATGCAGTAGAAGAAACAGGCGAACCAGTGAAGATTGTCGTAGGCCGTTTGGCAGAAGTTCGTTTCGTGGATGTCAATACCGGTATCGTATTGTCTACACACAACGTACCTTACGGTTCTAAGTTATATGCTTCAGACGGTGAAGTCGTAGAAAAGGGCAAGCTGATTGCGAAGTGGGACCCGTTCAACGCCGTTATCGTGACAGAAGCTGCCGGTAAGATTGACTTTGAATCTGTGATTGAGAACGTCACTTACAAGGTAGAATCCGATGAAGCTACCGGTTTGCGTGAAATCATCATCACTGAGTCTAAGGATAAGAACAAGATTCCTTCATTGCACATCTTGGATGAAAATGGTGGAATCATCCGTACGTACAACTTGCCGGTAGGTGGTCACGTAGTGGTTGAAGATAAACAGACCGTGAAGTCGGGTGATATTCTGGTGAAGATTCCGCGTGCCGTTGGTAAGGCAGGTGATATCACCGGTGGTCTTCCGCGAGTAACTGAGCTGTTCGAAGCCCGTAACCCGTCTAACCCTGCAGTCGTATCTGAAATCGACGGTGAGGTAACAATGGGTAAGATCAAACGTGGTAACCGTGAAATCATCGTGACTTCCAAGACAGGCGATGTACGTAAGTACTTGGTTGCATTGTCCAAGCAGATTCTGGTTCAGGAAAACGACTACGTACGTGCCGGAACTCCGTTGTCGGATGGTGCTATCACTCCTGCCGATATCCTGGCCATCAAAGGTCCTACAGCCGTTCAGGAATATATCGTAAATGAAATTCAGGACGTGTACCGTCTGCAGGGTGTGAAGATCAACGATAAGCACTTCGAAATCATCGTTCGTCAGATGATGCGTAAGGTACAGATTGACGAGCCGGGTGATACCCGCTTCCTGGAACAGCAGGTGGTTGACCGCATAGAATTCAATGAAGAAAACGACCGTATCTGGGGCAAGAAAGTGGTAGTAGATGCCGGTGACTCTCAGAACCTGCAACCGGGACAGATTGTCACAGCCCGCAAGCTCCGCGATGAAAACAGTATGTTGAAGCGTCGTGACCTGAAACTGGTGGAAGTACGTGATGCAGTTCCTGCTACTTCTACTCAGATTCTGCAGGGTATCACACGTGCCGCATTGCAGACTTCAAGCTTCATGTCGGCTGCTTCCTTCCAGGAAACAACGAAGGTATTGAACGAAGCTGCTATCAACGGTAAGGTGGACAAGCTGGAAGGTATGAAGGAGAACGTAATCTGCGGTCACCTGATTCCGGCTGGTACTGGTCAGCGTGAGTTTGAAAAGATTGTGGTAGGTTCTAAAGAAGAATACGACCGCATCTTGGCCAACAAGAAGAACGTGTTGGACTATAGCGAAGTTGAATAATAACAACCGAATATAAAAAGAAAAGCCGTCTCGTTTGAGGCGGCTTTTTTTTATGCTTGTCATGTTGCGGTCAGCGGTTTCGTTTCCTTTTCCAGAAGAGCCGGATAAAACGCCCTCCGGTGGCAATGAGTGCCAGAGAGAGTCCGGTATAGAATACGGCGATGAAACTTTCCGGCAACAAATGTGCCTTGCGGATGGTGACGCCCATCCCAATCATGAATGCCATGACAATCCAGCCCTTCACATCGAAGAAAGAGAAGGGACAATGCCTTTCCCGCTTTCCCGAAGTGATGCGCTGCGTATGCTTGCGGTAGAGCTTGTGGAAAACCATGCAGAAGAACAGCAGGAACACCAGACTGGCCTCACAGACCTTCAGGAGCCAGTAGTGCGTGTCCGTAATCCAGCAGGAAACGCCAATTTGCAGAATGTTGAGGCCCGCCACCAGCCACACCACGCCAGCCGTCAGCAACAGGGTATTGGAAGAAACTCCGTACTTCATCTTAGCTTAGAACCATTTGATTTTCCGGAAAATGACGAATGCGGCTGCCGACAAGAGAATCGAGAAGCAGACAATCAGGGCAAACGCATGGGGCAAGCCTTCGATGTGAATATCCACGTTCATACCGTAGAAACTGGCAATCAGCGTAGGCACCATCAGGATGATGGAGAGACTGGTCATGCGTTTCATGATGGTGTTCACGTTGTTGGAGATAATGGACGCGAAGGCATCCATCGTACCCGTGAGGATGTCACTGTAGATGTTCACCTGGTTGTGAGCCTGTTTCAGTTCGATGAGCACGTCGTCGGTCAGTTCCGCGTTCTGGTAATCCTGTTCATTGAAAATGTTCTGCAGCTTGCCTATCATGACCTCATTGCCACGGATGGATGTGTTGAAGTACACCAGACTCTTCTGCAGGTTCATCAACCGGAGCAAGTCCTCGTTACGGATACTTCGCTCCAGTTCCTTTTCCGCACAGTTCACCTCATTGTTAATCTGTTTCAGGTATTTCAGGAACCACACGGCCGAAGAGTAAATCAGCCGCAGAATCAGTTCGTATTTGTTGGGCACGTTGATGCCCTTGCGCTGCGTATGTTCAATGAAGTCGGGCAGCATCTCCGTAGAGTAGTAGCACACCGAAATCACCAGTTCATTGTTCGTGATGATGCCGATAGGCACCGTAACATACGGTACCTTCGAATCGGGCGTTTGCATGGGGATACGCAAGATGGTCAGCAGCCAGTTGCCTTCCGTATCCGTACGCGGCCTTTCGTCCGTATCGGCGATATCGTTCAAGAAAGATTGGGGAACTTTCAATTCATCTTGCAGGAAGCGGAAATCCGACTCATCGGGACATTCCACATTAATCCAGCAGTTGGGCTGCCAGTTCGTTTTTTCTACGAAACCTGCTTCACAAAAAAGATACTTTCTCATGTTTCTGCTCCTTTCCTTCGTTTTAAGCCCGGAGGAGCATCTTCAGAGTAAGGTACAATCTACTCACGACACTCCTTCAGGAAGTGGTTAAAATAATGATAATACGTTCGCGAGTAAGAATCGTCCATATCGTTTCGTTTTAGGGTATAAAAAAAGTTCGTTTTTAGCAAACGAACTCTCAAGCTCTTCAGGTTGGACTTGAACCAACGACCCTCTGATTAACAGTCAGATGCTCTAACCGACTGAGCTACTGAAGAAGGTTCAAACATGTTTTTTCAAAAAAGGAGCTCTTCAGGTTGGACTTGAACCAACGACCCTCTGATTAACAGTCAGATGCTCTAACCGACTGAGCTACTGAAGAAGGTTCAAACATGTTTTTTCAAAAAAGGAGCTCTTCAGGTTGGACTTGAACCAACGACCCTCTGATTAACAGTCAGATGCTCTAACCGACTGAGCTACTGAAGAAGGTTTTTCCTTAATTGCGCTGCAAAGGTAGTAGGATATTTTGAATTATGCAATATCTTTGCAAAAAAAATAAAGCAAAATGGATAAAATATTAGGAATGGGCAATGCGTTGGTAGATGTTTTGGTGAGAATTGATGACGATTCTTTATTGGAGAAGCTCCATCTGCCCAAAGGAAGCATGCAGTTGATACAGGAAGATACGCTGGCCGAGATACGTAAATCCACTGCCGGCATGAAGATACACCGGGCCACGGGCGGCTCGGCCAGCAACACGGTAAGTGCCTTGGCTGCCTTGGGGGCCACTCCCGGATTTATCGGGAAAATCGGAAAGGACGAGACCGGACAGTTCTTCGACGACACCCTCCGGCAGCGGGGAGTGAAAACCGCACTGAAAACCTGCGATCTGCCTTCCGGCATTGCCTCCACGTTCATCTCGCCCGACGGGGAACGCACGTTCGGCACCTATCTGGGGGCAGCTGCCACCTTGCATGCCGAGGATTTGTCGCGCGATATGTTTACCGGTTATGATTATCTCTATATCGAAGGCTATCTGCTGCAAGACCACGGCCTGATGCTGCGGGCCATGCAGCTGGCCAAGGAAGAAGGTCTTCAGGTATGTCTCGACATGGCCAGCTATAATGTGGTGGAAGCCGAGCGCGATTTCTTCGACCATCTGATTGTGAAATACGTAGACATCGTGTTTGCCAATGAGAGCGAGGCACGGGCCTATACGGGCAAGGAACCCCATGAAGCCTTGGAAGAAATCGCCTCCAAGTGCAGCATTGCCGTGGTGAAGACCGGAAAAGAAGGCTCTCTCGTGAAGAAAGGTACCGAAGTCATCCAGCTGCTGTCGTGTCCGATTGAAGGCGTGGTGGATACCACCGGCGCCGGCGATTTCTATGCCGCCGGTTTCATGTACGGCCTGACCTGCGGCTATTCACTGGAAAAGTGCGTGCAGATCAGCACCATCCTGGCCACGGCCGTGATTCAGGAGGTAGGCACCACCCTGCCCGGAAAGAAATGGGACGAAATTAAGTTAAATATTGACGCACTTCTGCAAGTCTGACCGGAATAATGTGTTTATTTGCAGGAAGAAATAAATTGAAAACAAACGACGTATGAATGCAAGAAAAATGCTGGCCGGAGCCTTCATTGTGATGCTGGGCATGGGGATGACCAGTTTCAAGGAAGACGACCGCAATTTTCAGATATCGAAAAATCTGGACATTTTCAACTCCATTTTCAAGGAACTGGACATGTTCTATGTCGATACCGTGAATGCCGAGAAAATGATTCAGACCGGGGTGGAAGGCATGCTTTCGCTGACCGACCCCTATACGGAATACTATCCTGAAGAAGAGGTGAGCAGCCTCAAGGAGATGACGACCGGAAAATACGGGGGCATCGGAGCGGCCATCCGCTACTATGAAGCCAAAGACCGCATCGCGGTGGTAGAGCCTACCGAGGGCATGCCGGCAGCTGAGGCTGGCGTGAAGGCGGGCGACATCATCCTCTCGGTGGGAGGAAAGGAGATGGTGCGCGGCAACATGAAGCCCCAGGAGTTTTCTTCGAAAGTGAGCGAAGCCCTGCGTGGAGAGCCGGGCACCTCGTTCGTGCTGAAAGTGCTGCGCCCGTTGAAGAACGACAGCACGGTGATGGAATTCAAGCTCACCCGTAAGAACATCCGTACCAATCCCGTGCCCTATTACGGCATGGTGAAAGACAGCATCGGCTATCTGGCCTTGTCCAGCTTCACCGAAAATTCAGCCAAGGACTTCAAGAAAGCCTTCATCGAACTGAAACAGAAAGGTGCCAAGTCACTGATTATCGACCTGCGCGACAACGGAGGAGGTTCCTTGTCGGAAGCGGTAGACATCGTCAATCTTTACGTGCCGAAGGGACAGGAGATTGTGGTGACCAAAGGCAAGCTGCGTCAGGCACAGGGTTCCTACAAGACCCAGAACGAGCCGGTCGACACCCAGATTCCGCTGGCCATCCTGGTGAACGGTTCCACGGCTTCGGCTTCTGAAATCGTGAGCGGTTCGTTGCAGGATTTGGACCGTGCGGTAATTATCGGTACGCGCACCTTCGGAAAAGGACTGGTACAGACCATCCGTCCGTTGCCCTACAACGGTACGCTGAAAGTGACTACCTCCAAATATTATATTCCCAGCGGACGTTGCATCCAGGCCATCGACTATGCCAAGAAGAACGCCGATGGTTCCGTAGCCCGTACGCCCGACAGTCTGACCACCGTATTCCACACTGCCGCCGGACGTGAGGTACGCGACGGGGGAGGTATCCGTCCCGACATCGAAGTGAAGGGCGACAAGATTCCGAACATCGTGTTCTATCTGATGAACGACGACCTGATTTTCGATTACGCCACCCAATATTGCTGGGATCATCCCACACTGGCTTCGGTAGACGATTTCAAGTTGACCGATGCCGACTATGAGGCGTTCAAGAAACTGGTGAAGTCGCGTAATTTCACCTACGACCGCCAGAGCGAAAAGCTGTTGAAGAGCCTGAAGGAAGTGGCCGAGTTCGAGGGCTACATGACCGAAGCATCCGAAGAGTTCAAGGCCCTGGAGAAGAAACTCAACCACAACCTGGACCGCGATCTGGACTATTTCGCCAAACCGATTAAGGAATATCTTTCACAGGAAATCGTGACCCGCTATTTCTACCAGCGTGGAGCCGTGATGGAACGGTTGAAAGATGATACTGACCTGGAGAAAGCCATCGAAGTATTGCAGAATCCCGTCCGTTACCGGGAAATTCTTTCGGCATCGGTAAAGACAGACGAACCGGCCAAGAAGGAAGAGCCGAAGAAATAAGGCCTCAGAAGGGCTTCTGGAGGGCCTTCAGACAAGGCCCGGAAAACGCAAGGACGTTTTGTTTCAAACGCAAGTGCATTTGGATTGAAACGTCCTTGCGTTTTGGAGAAAACGTAAAGGCGTTTGAGTTGAAACGCTTCGGCGTTTTTATTTGTCTCATGTACAGTTTGTTCCATACTAAATTTTTAAAAAAAACTCACATTAGTTTATCAAAGAAGATTTGTTGTATTTTTGTAGAAAATATATGACGTATGGAAAGTTCGAAAACAGCCACAACTATACAAGAACAGATTGAGACTTTAAGGGAAAGAGGTATGAGTATTGACGATGAAGGGAAAGCCATTGAGAATCTTTCTGACATCGGTTATTATCGGTTAGGTTTTTATTGGTTTTCCTTTGAGAAAACATATCCACGAAAGGAACAAAGAGATCATACATTCAAAGAGGGAACAAATTTTGATTATGTCATAAAGCTTTATTACTTTGATTTTGATTTGAGAAACCTTTTCTTGCGTTATATAAGTAGAATTGAAATAAATTTCAGGACTACTTTAATTTATATGATTTCGAATAAGTACAAGGACGATTCATTCTGGTACATCAATCCAAAGGTATTAAAGCAGGACTTTATTGATAGTGACCTTTTTCAGAAGTCCATTAAAGATGTGAATAGCGAGCCTGTGATAAAACAGGATTTAAAAACGCATAAAAGAAAATATGCTCCTGCATGGAAAGCTATTGAATATATGAGTTTTGGTGTTGTCATTTCCATATATGATAATCTACTGGATGGTGGTTTGAAACATGGTATTTCAGTTGCTTATGGAATGCAGTCTCCATCTCAGTTTTCAAATTATATCAATACAGTGCGTAGGCTCAGGAATTATTGTGCTCATGGAAAAGTTCTTTTTGACATGACACTTCCCGAAGCAATCAGCAATGGACCTCTGGGGTATTTAGGTAATCAAAAGAACATATTGGTTGGTGCCTATAAGGTATTTTGTTACTTCTTGGGCAGAATATCACAAAATAGAGTTACAGAGATGAAATCGGAGTTGTTAAAGGCATTTAATCGTGTTACATATCCAACTGTGAAGGATATCATATATAACAACTCTGGATTCAGGCCAAATGATTTATAAGTTAATTTTTGGTGGCAAAAGAAATTCTTTTTATCTTTGTCCCAGATAAAGTGCACTTGTCAGCTATAGGCTTTCATACTGCACTATAAAAGGAACTGATAAGGGACTGCCCTATAGGGTAGTCCTTTTTTTATGGTTACAAGACAATTTTATCTCTTTCAGTTTATAAGTAGAGTTAGCCAATTTCCCAGTGAACGGTAATCTCTGAAAAGGATATAAACTCAGTTGTTGACCATAAGTATAAGCCCTGTACCTCTTTTGGTGACAATCTCTATATGAGGGTCTTCCGCAAACAGCTTTCTTAATTTGGTGATGAACACATCGAGGCTGCGTGAGGCAAAATAATCCTTGTCAGTATTCCAGAAACGGCCCAAAATGGTCTCTCTTGTTACCACATCACCTTTATTTTGCGCGAGCAACTGTAAAATCTGAGCTTCTCTTACGGTAAGATCCGTTTTATCGCCCGATTCGTGATTATAGAGTGTGGCATGTTCGGCGTCCAGCGTATAATGGCCGAACTTGCACAATCCTTCTTCGTTGCGGGTCTTCCTTCCTTCCTTCATTTTCAGGATGGCGTGCAGATGTGCATCCAGTTCATCGGGGATGAACGGTTTCTTCACGTAATTGTTGACGCCGATATCATATCCTTTCCTGACATCCTTGGGAGAGGTAAGTGCGGAAGCGAAAAGAATGGGGGTATCCACGTCGGTTGCCCGTATGCGCCGCACCATTTCAAAGCCATCCATCACCGGCATATCAATGTCGGAGATGATGATGTCGGGGCGATGTGCCTTCCAGGCTTCCAATCCCTCTTCCCCATTACAAGCGGTAATCACCTCATATCCCCCGATGATGTCCTGGAGGCCGGACTGTACGATGTATGACAGATTCTTGTCGTCTTCTACCAATAACAGTTTTATCATTGTTTTTGCAATTATGAAACAAATGTATGGAAATATGTGGAATATACGGCATCTCAGAAACAGATTTTGTGTATATCGTCAGTCTTTACTTGTGAAACGCTTTGTCAGCCATTTTGCATCGGGTTCTTATCTTCAGCCAGCGGCAGATAGATTGTGAATTCCGTGAACTCACCTTCTATGCTGGAGACAAATATTTTTCCGTGATGTGCTTCAACCACCTGATCAACGAAATTCAGTCCGAGTCCGAAACCGGAAGCACCATTCCGGCGGTTACGCTTAACGGCTGATGCACGTTCATACTTTCGGAAAATAAGATGAATATCTTTATCGGATATCCCAAAACCATTGTCATGAACTTTAAGAACGGTATATCTGTCATCCCGCGCTGTGCTTATTCTTATCTCTACGCTCTCACCCGAATATTTTATGGAATTGTCTATCAGGTTGCTTAGTACCTCTTCCAGATATTCAGCATCGGCATAGGCAGTTTCGGCTTTTATTTCTGTAATGAAATTTACCGTCTTTTGCGATTTCGCCTTGAATTTTTCGGTCAGTTTCTCTATTATAGGAGTAAGCTCAACTTCTGTCTTGTTCATCTCCAGTTTATGGTTCTCCAGTTTGGATATGGTCAGCACTTTATTTGTGAGGGTAAGCAGGTGGTCTGCCTCGTTTTCGGCAATGTCGAAATATTTGTCCTTCATTTCCTGCCTGTTGTCAAGCTTACCGCTTCTGAGGAAATTCAGTGCCATAATGATGGAAGTAAGCGGTGTTTTCATATCGTGTATCATGGCGTATGAGAAGTCTTCGCGAATCTGGAAAATCTTCTCGAATCGTGAAATGAATCTTACCTGATGGCTTATGCAGACGATTACGAGCAGCACGATGATGAATGTGCCGGCAAGCATCAGGCCCATACGCTTGAAAATATAAATATAAGGATTTAATAATACCAACTGTACTCCTTGTGACAAATCTGTTTTTATAGGAATGATTTTAGAATTCAATCTGTCGTCTAAATCAGCTTGATTTTCAGAAGTACTTTTTATGATAGTATCATTCTTAATGTCAATAATATTTATATAATGATTATTACTTATGTCCTTGTCTTTCAGAAATATTTCTACTAAAGAATCCATTCTGTTGATTGACATTTCAATGCCAATATCTTGTATGCCTTCATACAGATATGTTATTGAAGGTATGGAATCACTTTCAGGACCGGCTAATATTTCTGTACCTTCAGGAATTTCCTTACAGGCTAAATTCGTTTCTTCTCTTAGAGCTTTCTCAAATACTTCAGAACTTACTTTGAGCAAATCGTTTCTTATCAGTTCATACGAATTATATATCCATATCATCTGCAGAGCCATAGCACCGATAAGACCTACGACAGACAGTATGGTAATGAATAATATGTTTTTCTTACGTTTTGAAGTCTCCATATATGATATTATATGACTTTTTAATGGTTTTTCAATGCAAATATAATAATTGGGTTATGAACATAAATCGAAACACTGAAGTATTAACGTAAAGATAACATAGGGATAACTTAATGTTTGCCGATGCTTGGTTACCTTTGCAACAGTAAAACAAAGGAAGGCTTGAAAAGCATTTAATATAAATGGAGATTTTCATCCAGTGGAGAAGTGGAAAGTTCAATACAGATTTTTGTTAAGATTATCATTAAAAAAAGTAGGATATGGATATAAAAAGAATCGTAAATAGCAATAGCTTGTATGATAAAAAATAAGAAACTGAAATATACACTGTTTATATTGTCTATTCTTATTTCAATATTAAGTATGGTTTTACGATAAAACTACATTAAAAATAATCAAGATGAAAACATCAGATAAACAAATTAATAAAGAATCAGTTCAGCGGAAGGCATTGATTTCATACGGAAGAGGGCCTGAAGGTGAGGAAGTGATGATAGACATCACGGAGCCTAAACGGATAAATGTAAAAACCATTGTGGCCTTCGTTATTATCCTGCCAGTGATGATGTGGCTGTTTTCTGTCATTTATGGAATTGACAGTCTGAATGTCACATCAGAGAATTATTTCAGTAAAGGCCGGTATGTAATATTCTCCAGTGTACTTTGTGGTATTTTATTAAACTGGTTAATTCAGGCCGTCGTTTATATTATAATCAATCCTCGGTCATATAGTAAATTTGCAGTAATACATAATAAGCGAAACCATACCATACGTTTTTTTTATAAAGGAGATATGAGAATAATTCATTTCCGTATAGCTAATATTCTTGCGCATTGGGTATGTGGATATATCCCTTTGTTGTTGGGCTTTATTATAGGGGATATTTCTATATGTTACTTTGGTCTTTTGTCAATCATGTTCTTCTTTGATGAAACCAGTCTTGTATGGAGACTGCGCCGTTACAGCGGACAAACTTTGTGCAGTTATAAATCAGATGAAGAATAACCAAGGAGATTATGACGAGAGTTTATTACTCTATATGAATCTGCGCTCAAAACAGATTGTGCGTCTATTTGCAGGCATCGGACCGTTCCGGTGTCTGTTTCTTATCGGTATCGCTGCCATCCTGTTTTATGCTTTTGCGAAAGTAACAAGCGTATGGATATTGCCAGTGTGTTATCTGCTCATACTTTGGCTGTATCATAACAGTAGAAAAGACAAGGAGTTTCTGTCTTTACAGGTGCAAGGAATCAAAGGATTGTTTACGGCAGAATATTTATTGCTCGGTTTACCGTTTATTATTTCGGGGATAATTGCTGCAAATTACATTTCTTTACCGGTTATCATACTGATTGCGGTAGTTATGCCGTGGATTCACCCTGTCAGGTTTCATTCTATAGTTCTGCCTATACCCTTATTATACAATGGGGATTTGTTGTATAGAAGGATGTTCCGGAAACAAGTATCCCTGTATGCGGTATTGCTCTTTCTGGCTTTCATGGGAGTACTGCATGATAATGTCAATCTCTGTAAAGTATGCCTGATATTGTGGGGAGCAATTCAGGGAACGGCATATATGGTGACGCCACAGAAGCATGAACTCTCTGTCTATAATAGTTTCGGAATGTATCAGCTGATACTGGTCAAATCAGGGCTGAGGAATATCTTTATAACCATGTTCCCGTTCATTGTACTTATTCTTGTGTTGATACACGATACAGAAACTATACGTTTCTGTCTTGTATTGTTTTCTTCGACATTGTTATACCAGTTGAATATGGGCATGGCAAGATTCTCCTTTGAGACACAAACAGTCATGGGAATATACTGGCTGCTTTTCCCGTTGCCGTTATTTTTAGTTTCGATTATAACCCCAGTCGTACTGATACTTTATTTGGCTTTGAATATAGGCCTTACACTTTCTGTAAAGAAAAAATATAAACATATATGGAACTGATATATATAAAAGATTTGAGCAAGGCATACGGTAAGACGAGAGTGCTTGACAACCTTTCCGTTTCTTACGAATCCGGGAGAATCTACGGACTGGTGGGAGAAAACGGAGCCGGGAAAACTACACTCTTCAATTGCATTATGGGAGTGACCGATTACGACGGTGAGATAAGGAAGTCCTCCAGAATGGCCGTTGGCTATATGCCGGCTGAAAGCTTCTTCTACTCCCTTATCACAGGAAAGGAGTATCTTGAATTCTGTATTAAAGCCAAAGGGAAGAAGATGGATGCTAAAGCCATAGATTCCTTGAATAAAGTCTTTCAACTGCCATTGGAAAGATTCGCTTCTGACTATTCCACAGGAATGAAGAAAAAGCTTGCACTTATGTCCCTGCTCCTTCAGGAAAATGACCTGTACATCCTTGATGAACCTTTCAACGGGGTAGATCTTTACGGATGTATCCAACTTAAAAGGATCATACGCGAACTGAAGGGCAAAGGGAAGACTGTCATAATTTCATCGCATCTCATCAATACATTACACGAACTTTGTGATGAGATTGATTTTCTGGATGGTCATACCATTCGGAAAAGATATATCCAGGCGTCAATTGATGAGATAGAGCAGGATATATTAAATAGGGGGAACAGTAATATGTAAAAAAATGATATCATGATTGACAATAATACTTTTCATAAAATACCGGTAACTTTCTTTGAGGAAAGCTATAATAAATATCAGAATGAGGTAATGAATCTGTTGCATTTTATCAGGAC
>ENA-OOYV01000955-OOYV01000955.1-human-gut-metagenome-genome-assembly--contig:-NODE-955-length-18696-cov-4.326860_pt1 | contig 18696 bp, 15 predicted proteins | sample MGYA00241704_ERZ501380 | MGnify/ENA primary metagenome ERZ501380 (study PRJEB25962, sample SAMEA2042984) | human gut metagenome | biome: human gut; feature: human-associated habitat; material: faeces...
TTACACAAAGTCACCGCAATGCATATTACATATTGCGGTGACTGACAATTAGGTTATTATATACAAGTACAACTCAAAACATGACAATCTAATGAATTCTCTCGGAAGTGCTGTTATGTCTCTTTTTAAATCTTTTAAAAACAAGAAAATATGAATAAAATGAAAATACAACTGACATACAAATGCCAACAGGACAGCGGCAGTGTGGTGGAGAGGAACGACTACTACCCTTAAAAAGAGAACCATTATATGATAAAAAAAATAGTAATTATCGTTACTTTAAGTATAGGCTTATTTGCTTATTGTACAAGTTCTACTAAAGAGATAGATAATATAGAACTTTCCCATTTTGCAAAGGAGCTGATAAATCTGTACATTACAGAATATAGCCAAACATAGGAAATATAGTTTTAGGCTTCTATCATTCGAGCTGCATTAATGCCATCTATAGCAGAGGAGACAATTCCGCCGGCATATCCGGCACCTTCGCCGCAAGGATAAAGGCCGGGCAGATCTATATGCTCCAAAGTGTTGGGATTGCGGGGAATACGCACAGGAGAGGATGTCCTTGATTCGGTTGCTACAAGAAGGGCGTCGTTGGTATAATATCCTTTTAGTTTTTTGTCAAATTCAATAAAGCCTTTCTGCAACGCCTCAACAATAAATTTGGGCAGCATTGTATGCAAAGGGGCAGAGTAAACTCCGCAAAGATAAGATGATGCAGGCAGATTGGCAGACATTCTGTTGTTTACAAAATCTGTCATACGTTGTGCAGGGGCCTTTAGAGAGCCGTCACCACACTCAAACAGATGCTGTTCAATTCTCTTTTGAAACCTTAAGAGTTTTAAAGGATCTCCGTCTTTACATAAAGGGTTGTCTTTTACATCATCAGGGTTTACGGAGACCACTACCCCTGCATTTGCAAGCTTTGAACTCCTTGCCGAATTGCTCATACCGTTAAGCACAATCTCTCCCGGAGCTGTTGCAGCAGGCACAAGCACCCCTCCAGGACACATACAGAATGAAAAGACCCCTCTGCCGTTAACCTGCGCTACTACAGAATATTCTGCAACTGGAAGTGCCGGATTATCGTTGTTTCTGTAACGTATTCTGTTTATAAGTTTCTGCGGATGTTCAACTCGTACACCAAGAGCAAACCCTTTTGCTTCAAGCGCCCACCCCTTTTCATAGAACAACTCATATATATCACGGGCCGAATGCCCCGTTGCAAGAATTACATTCTTAGTTCTAAAGAGCTTTTCACCGGCAGCAACTGTCCATCTTTTGTCATTACTTGATGCTTCAAAAAAGATATCCGTAACCCTTGTATTAAAATGTACCTCTCCCCCACACTCCACAATCTTCTTGCGCATATTCTCTATAATTGCAGGAAGTCTGTCACTGCCAATATGAGCATGAGTTTCAATCATAATATCGGGGTCTGCACCAAACTTTACAAAAGTGGCAAGCACCTCCTCAACATTCCCCCTTTTTGTTGAGCGAGTGTACAGCTTGCCATCTGAATATGTGCCTGCCCCACCCTCTCCAAAACAGTAGTTGGAGTCTGGGTTAACAACACTGCTGCGGCACATGGTGGCATTGTCTATCTTTCTGGTACGCACATCCTTGCCTCTTTCTAATATAATTGGCTTAATGCCGCGCTGTAACAGAGTAAGAGCTGCAAAAAGCCCTGCAGGCCCGCACCCTATGATTACAACCTCCTCTGCAGTGTCTGCTGCATCTGTCACATTAAGATACGGCTTTAGTTCAAACCGCTCCAAAGGTGGTTCACCCTCCAACCTATATCTTATGCGATACCTGTAAAGCACCCTCCCCATTCTGGCATCAAGGGAACGTTTAACCACCTCAAACCCCTTTATTCTCTCTACAGGTCTCTTTATCTTGGCTGCCACAACAGACAGGATCTTGTTTGACGACGGCTTTATCTTAGCATCGAACGATAGCTCTATTTCACTCATCTGTACACAGTTCTATAATCTTTATCTCATCTCCGCGGCACGCGAGACAGGCGGAGCATCCAAAGGGCAGACAATACCCTGCCTAAACTTGAACAGTCCTGTAATTGCAATCATTGCCGCGTTGTCTGTAGTAAACTTAAACTCCGGAATAAAACAGGTCCAACCACGTTTGGCCCCCTCCTCTGCAACCCTGTTGCGCAATCCCGAATTGGCAGAAACACCACCGCCAAGAGCCACAGTCTTTATGCCGGTCTCCTTAACAGCCTTAAGGAGCTTGTCCATTAGAATATCTATAAGATGCTTTTGGAACGATGCGCAAATATCCTCCTTGTTCTCCTCTATAAAATTAGGATTCTCCTTCAATTGGTCTCTCACAAAATAGAGAAGAGATGTCTTTATCCCGCTAAAACTAAAGTCCAACCCGGGAAGATGAGGTTTTGAAAACTTAAATCTGTTTGGGTCTCCCAATTTTGCCAATCTGTCTACAATAGGACCACCTGGATAACCCAACCCCATCATCTTGGAACATTTGTCAAACGCCTCCCCCACAGCATCATCTATCGTATGCCCTATAACCTCAAAATCTAAATAATCGTTAACCCTTACAATCTGAGTATGGCCACCCGACACCAACAATGCCAAAAATGGAAATTCCGGCACCCTATTCTCCTTTCCCTCCTGCTTTATGAAATGAGACAAAATATGCCCCTGCAGATGATTAACCTCTACTAAAGGTTTGCCCAAAGAGATGGAGAGTCCCTTAGCAAAGGAGGTTCCAACCAATAAAGAGCCCAAAAGCCCCGGCCCCCTTGTAAAGGCAATAGCATCTATCTCCTCTTTTCTTATTCCAGACAATCTTATCGCTTCACTTACAACCGGCACAATATTAAGTTGATGCGCGCGCGACGCAAGCTCCGGTATAACCCCGCCGTAATTCTTATGAACATCCTGGCTTGCCAGGACATTAGACAGCAGAAAGTCATCTTTAATGACTGCCGCAGAGGTATCGTCACATGAAGACTCTATTCCAAGTATGATATAACTCATCTGTAAAAAATTTAACAGACGCAAAATTAGTTAGTTTTTTGTTATTTTTGTCAAATTTTAAACTCCCGTTCAAATGGGTTGTTTAAATATAGTTTAATGTTAACACAGCGGCTATTATAAAAAAGTTAAAGACCATACTCATACGGGCGCTGCTTATACTTTTCGCCCTCCAGATTGGAATATATCTGGCACTACAGATTCCGGCATTGCAGACATGGCTGGCGCGGGGTGTTGTGGGTATGGTATCCAACAAGATAAATGGCAACATTAAGGTTGGAAAGGTCTATTTTGTATTCTTTAACAGATTAGTGCTTAATGAGGTAAGTATTACAGACAAAGAGAGCGCCACAGGCACTGTAAAGGATACGTTGCTCTCTTGCGACAAATTGTCGGTGACCCTCTCCCCTATGGAACTTCTTAAAGGCAACATAAAGCTTAATTCGGTCTCTTTATCGGATGGTATCTTCAATCTGCAGAACGAGGGGGTTGGGATGAGTAACCTTAAAAGGATATTAGGACTAGGCAAAAAACAGAAAGATACTACAAATAAAAGATCTATAAACCTGCTCGCCAACTCCTTAAAATTAAAGAACTTTAGATTTGTAATGCAGAACCCAAGGAACTACCGGGACAGGGGACCTTGCTGCATGAATTTCGCGGACCTTAATGTTAAAGATATTAACATTAACATAAACTCCATATCTTTAGAGAGAGATACATTAAGAGCCAATATAAAAAATATTAGCGCCAAGGAGAAGTGCGGTTTTAACCTAAAGCATTTAGAGGGGCTTCTGCAGGTTACAGCACATGAAGCAAAGATAAAGAACCTCCGGATAGAGGACGATTTTTCAAATATACCGGCAGAATACTTCTCAATGTCTTTTAATACAACCGAGGATTTCTCTGATTTTGTAAATAAAGTAAGATTGGGCATTGATCTCCAAAACGCATATATAAACTTTAAGACAATAGGCAAATTTGCTCCATCTCTTGCCAACAGCTCTTTGGCTTTTTACGTAAACGGAGAGGCTACCGGCAGAATAAACAATCTAAAGGCAGATAGTCTTGAAGTTACGTCTGAAAGTGGGCACACATTTCTCAGACTTAAGGCACATCTGAGCGGTTTGCCGGATGTTCCATCTACAATGGCATCTATAAAGATAGAGGATTGCTACACCATGCCCGGCGATATAGCAGATATTATTGCATCAATAAACAACACCCCAAAGATACCATTTTTAACGCAACTGACCCCGGCTGTAAGATACAACTTTACCGCCGATCTTACAGGACTGCTGTACGATTTTGCGGTTAAAGGCAAGCTCACCTCCTCTGTTGGAACGGTGGATATGGATATTCTTATGGATGCTTCACCTGAGCAGAGGAAAAACGGTTTAAAATTAGACGGATATGTTAAAACTCATGAGTTAGATCTTGGCAAAATTCTAAATAACAAGATGTTGGGTGCTGTTACGCTTAACGGCAACATACAGTCTTTATTCAAGAGCGAAGAGATGGGCGGGATGAATGTAAATCTTAAAATGCTTAACGTTTCCAAGCTTGGGTTTAACAGATATGTTTACAGAAACATAATTGCAACCGGACTATACAACAGCAAACTGTTTGACGGAAAGATTATCTGTCACGACCCTAATTTAGATTTCATATTTCAGGGACTGTTCTCTTTTGACAGGACAAAGAACAGCAGGTACGATTTTTATATGGATATGCCGTACGCAAACCTTCATGCACTTAATATCGATAAAAGGGACACCGTATCTGAGGTAAGCCTGCTCACAACTGCCAAGTTTACAAGAACCCCTATGGGGGATATAAACGGAACCATAAAGGTCAAGAATCCATATTTCAGAAACAGTAAGGGTGGATTTGATCTTGGCGACATAACTTTGGAATCTGTAATGGAGACAAACAATTACAACTCCAAGTTCAAGTCGCAGTTTATGAATGCGCAGTATGCCGGCAATATAGAGATATCTACCTTTATCTCCGATTTTATTACATCAACAATAAGAAAGACAGCAGAGAATTATCTTAACAAGGGTGACAAAAGAATTGAAACAGAGAACCATATTATTGCAGAAAGCAATGAGCATGAGGCTAAAAAGGGTGAACTGAACATACATTTCTCAGACACGAGAGGATTACTCGAAGCTCTTTTACCTCAGTTGTATATTGCTCCAAAATCTGCCATTAGAGTCTATAGAAACAACTCTTTCAACTGTCTTAATCTAAAGAGCGATATTATCACTTTTGGCAAAAACCTGTTAAGCGATCTTGAGGTTGACATTGACAAACAGGATACTGTGCTCAACACTACACTGTTTGCATCTAAACTTATAGCGCAAGGCATTACTTTGGATTCAGCACGTTTGAACGTAAATGGTACGGATAACAAGCTTAAAATGGACATCTCTTTTGCAGGTGATTCATTAGATACTAAGGCAATTATAAAGAGTAACATAGACTTTGTAAAGGATAACAACGAACGGTATATGAATCTGTTGCTTAGCAATTCAAGCATAAACATCAATGGGGAGAGGTGGAATATAGCGACTCCTCAGATAAGGTTCAAGGACTCCTCCATAGTTGTAAATGATTTCAGGTTATGGCATGGAGACCAATCGCTCAACGTTAACGGAGGCTACTCCAAATCTGCTAACGATACTGTTAAGGTTGCACTCAACAGGTTTAATCTGGCGCTACTCAACAATCTTATGACAAAGAATTTTGATTTAAAAGGTTTTTTGTCGGGAAGCGCAGAATTATCATATATAGACAGAAGCCCCAATATAAATCTGAATTTAAGGGGAGACTCTATATATGTGGCAGGGCGTGAAGCCGGAACAGTTATGGTTAAGAGCAATTGGGATAACAGTAACAATAGGCTCAACATTACCCTTGGCAACAATCTTGGCAAAAGGTCTCCGTTTATGGCAAAAGGGTGGTTCAGGCCCGATTCCTCATTAATAGAGGTTAAGGCGTACATGAACAACTTTACACCCGGCTATTTCGCCCCTTACTTAGATGGTGTGGTTTCCAAGCTTAACGGTTCCGTTAGTGGAGAGCTTACCCTTAAAGGGTCGTTGAAACGGCCGGAACTGTATGGTAAGAATGTAAAATTGAACAACCTTGGGTTTATTGTTGATTTTATTAATGTTCCGTACACCGTTAACGGCAATGTGGAGGTAACGCCTAAAGGGATTAACGTTAAAAATGCAGATCTGAGCGATGGAAGGGGGGGCACAGGAAAGGTAAACGGAGGGCTTGCCTATAACTGCTTTAAAGATATGCGTCTCAATACAAATATCAGTTTCAGGAATGTAATGGCATTAGATACAAAAGAGGATGAGAGTTCTGCCTTTTACGGAACGGCATTTGCCACCGGAAGTATAGAGATTAAAGGGCCTTTCAACCAGATATATCTTGGTATAGATGCACTTACAAACAGAAATACGTTAATTCACATTCCGCTTTCTAATGCCTCTACTGCGTCACAGACAGATATTCTTACATTTACGGAACCGGCAAGGGAAACAGAGGCGGCAAGATTGGATTCCCTCATCATAGCCAAAAGGGCAAAGCCCAAAACAGGCTCTCAAATGGATGTGAATTTAAGGATGAATGTTACTCCCGACGCAGAGATCTTCATTGAGATTAACAAGGAGGTTGGAGATGTGCTTAAAGCCAACGGCACAGGGCTTATAAACATGGAGGTTAGTCCGTGGAAGAATCTCTTTAACATGTTTGGAGATTACAACATAAATGAGGGTAGCTATAAATTTGTTGTGCTCGGGCTTGCAGCAAAGGATTTCACCATACAGCCGGGCGGTATGATAAACTTTAACGGAGCCATTGAGAGAACCAACCTAAACCTTAGCGCAATGTATAAGACCAAGGCCTCAATCAATACTCTAATAGCAGACACCAGCGCTGTAAGCACAAGAAGATCTGTAGAATGTATTCTTGGGATGAGCGGAAGGCTAATGAACCCGCAGTTATCCTTCAGCATAAATATTCCTGATTTGGACCCAACCGTAAAGGCTCAGGTAGAGAGTGCCCTGAGTACAGAGGGGCAGATACAGAAGCAGTTTATGGCGCTTCTTGTTTCAGGAGGCTTTATCCCAAATGAGCAGAGCGGCATTGCAAACAACTCAACAATCCTCTATTCAAATGCGTCTGAGATCTTAAGCAACCAGCTGAACAATATACTGCAGCAGCTTGGCATACCTATAGACCTTGGTCTGAATTATGCCAGAGGAGACAAGGGAACCAATATCTTTGATGTTGCCATCTCTACATCTCTATTTAACAACAGGGTATTAGTTTCAGGAAATATGGGCAACGACCCTAATACTTCCGGACGTGATGTTATAGGCAATTTTGATGTTGAGATAAAATTAGACAAAAACGGAAGACTTAGATTGAATCTGTTCTCTCACGCAACAGACAGCTACTCCAACTCGTTGGACTATTCGCAACGTAACGGTGTAGGTATTGTATATCAGCAGGGATTTGACTCTTTCAGACAGCTCTTTAGGAAACGTACTATAGAGGAGAAGGAGAGCAGACGGCAGATAAAGGAGTTGAAAAAACTGCAACGAGCAGAAAGACACAAGAAAGCCAAAGCCAATACTACAAACAAACTTCAGACACTCGGCCAATTAGCTCCTTATTGTATTTACGCTCAACCTTAATGTAATTCTCTGTATATCCGTACATCATCCCCCCCTTCTGAGTACTCTCAAAAAGCACTTTAGCCGTTGTTCCTTTATAACGGGCAGCATACTCATCATAGAGGTTGTGTGCCAGCTCCGTAAGCCGTTCAACTCTTTCATGCTTTACACGCTCGTCCACCTGATCCGGCATACATGCTGCAGGGGTGTTCGCCCTCCGCGAATATGGGAAGACATGAATAAAAGCAGGCTTTATAACATCCTTAAGGAAACTGTAGCTTGTCTCAAAATCCTCATCTGTCTCACCCGGAAACCCAACAATAACATCTATGCCAAAGAAAACATCCCCCATCACCTCCCTTATCATCTCTATCTTCTCCCTGAACATTGCAGTATTGTAACGTCTGCGCATTGCCGCTAAAATTTTATCGCTCCCGGCCTGCAAAGGGATATGAAAATGCGGCTGGAACTTTGTTCCCGTAGCAATCCACTCAACAATATCCCTGCTTAGAAGATTTGGCTCAATAGACGAAATCCTATACCTTTCAATACCCTCTATCTCATTAAGTTTCTTAAGCAAATCCAAGAAACTTTCACCTGTTGTACGCCCAAAATCTCCGGTATTCACCCCGGTAAGCACTATCTCCTTTATACCGCTTTGAGCTATCTTCTCAGCCTCATCCACAATAACTGCAATACTAAGATTCCTGCTCCTGCCACGCGCCAACGGAATTGTACAGTACGAACAGCAGTAGTTGCAACCATCCTGAATCTTAAGAAAAGACCTTGTCCTTTCGCCCTGCGAAAAAGCAGGAAAGATAGTCTGCACCTCATTTATAGAACACGAATAAGAGAGTTTTCCACTGCCCACTGTATTATAATCCTTTACAATCTGAAACAGATTTCCCTTTTGGTCTGCCCCAACAACAATATCAACCCCCTCTATATCCAAAATCTCCTTGGGCTTCAACTGCGCATAGCACCCCGTAACAGCAACAACCGCCTCACCGTTCATGTGATGAAGCTTTCTTATGATGTTCCTGCACTTTTTATCTGCATGTTCCGTTACAGAGCATGTGTTAATAACATATATATCAGCTACCTTGTCTGCCCCTACCCTTTCATACCCGTTCCTCTCAAACTCCCTTGCCAAGGCAGAAGTCTCAGAAAAGTTAAGTTTGCAACCAAGAGTAACAAAAGCTATCTTTTTCTTACTATCCATCTAATTTACAAGCAATTATTAATTTATAGCTTCCCAACAATCAATCTAATCAGCCAAGTCTCCAAGGCTCATAACCACCCTCGACGAACCAACCTGTCCCCCCAACGGCGGGTTAAGCTTATCTATAGAAACCTCCGCCCCAACCATCTGCGGGAACTTTGCCTTAAGCTCACAAAGAATTCTGTATGCAACATTCTCCAGAAGGTGCGACTTAACCTTCATCTGTGCAGCAACCTCATTGTAAAGCAACTGATAATTAAGAGCATCCTCCACATTATCTGTTTTCTGAGCCCTTTTGCTGTCGTACGTAACCGTTAGATTAACAATAAATTTATTCCCAATAATCTGCTCCTCCTCAAAACATCCATGGTGAGAGAAAAAGCACATATTCGTAAGTTCTATCTTTGTCATTGTCAATTATTATATAAATAAATCATCTACCGTGCATATAGAAGAAAAACACACGGATGCTTGCCTATCTCAGGCATGCACTTTTGCCACAAGGCAACCGTTTTGGTTTTGATAAACTCATTTGGAAGTGTAATATCTGCGGCAACACATATTTTGGTATTCGGCCGGCACACAGAAACAAGCTCCTTAAAAAAGGCGTCATTCCTGTATGGAGTCTCTATCATTATCTGCGTCTGATTCAATTGAGCAGACAGCTTTTCCAACAATTTTATCTTAGAATGTCTCTCCTCAGGCTTTACCGGAAGATACCCGTTAAAAGCAAAAGACTGCCCGTTAAAACCGCTGCCCATTAAAGCCAACATAAGCGAAGAGGGACCAACAAAAGGGACAACCGTTATATCCCTCTGTTGAGCAGCCGCAACAAGCAACGCCCCCGGATCCGCCACAGCAGGCAGGCCGGCTTCGGACATAAGACCAATATCATTACCCTCCTCAAGAACCTTTACAAACCTCTCAACCTCACTCTCAGGAGTATGTTCATTAAGCTCATACAAAGTAAGAGAATCTATCTGCCCCTTATGCCCCGCTTTAGAGAGAAACCGCCTCGCAGTCCTCAACTCCTCAACCACAAAGATCTTAAGTTTAGGAATTGTTAAAAGAACCTCTGCAGGCAAAACAGCCGAAAGCTCTGTATCTCCAAGAGTTGTAGGTATAAGGTATAATTTTCCTTTTGCATTCATGGTTGCAAAGATATTAAAAAAATCAAAACCTTTCTTACCTTTGCAGCCACCGGATTGTTGTATTATATTTCATAAATCGATTCTTCTTATGAGCTTGAACAAAGTCATATTTTTAGGCACCGGTACATCACAGGGGGTACCAATGATCGGTTGCAATTGCCATGTATGCAGGTCTGAATCCAATAAAGACAAAAGACTTAGAACAGCCGCATACATAGAGTATGACGGTGTAAAATTTGTTATAGATTGCGGCCCCGATTTCAGACAACAGATGCTTACCCACAGCATAAATGAGTTGGATGCCGTCCTACTCACCCACCAGCACAAAGACCATACGGGAGGGTTGGACGATATAAGGGCATACAACTACTTTACAAAGACCGCCTTCCCCGTTTATGCAGAAAAACGGGTACAAGAATCGCTCAAAAAGGAGTATTCGTATGCATTTGACCAAAACAAATACCCGGGCGTTCCGGAATACAACCTTATCACAATAGAAGAAACTCCCTTTAACATCATAACAAATAAAAACGGAATTGAGCGCTCAGTTCACATAGTGCCAATAAGAGTAATGCACTACAAACTGCCTATCTTAGGCTATAGAATAGGTAACTTTGCCTATATAACAGACGGAAGCTTCATCCCCGAAGCCGAATTTGACAAGTTAAAAGGGGTTAAGACATTTGTAATCAACACCATACGCCACGAGAAACATATTTCACACTTCTCTTTGGGAGAAGCATTGGAGATTATAAAAAGGGTTGGAGCACCACGCAACTACCTTACCCATCTTTCACATCAGATTGGTACGCATCAAGAGCTCACCAAGGAGCTGCAGCAGATGAACATGCCTTACAGCGTAGAACCGGCATACGACGGCCTTACAATAAACATCTAAGCGCAGCAGTTGACTTTTTATGCCCATAACACCAAGATAAATTAAATAAAAAGAACAAATGCAAGGCTTGCGAAATTTTCAACACCGGAGCGTACTTAAGGTACGTGAGGATTTGAAAATTAAGTATAACGCAGCAGTTGACTTTTTATTTAATTTATATACCGGAGCCAAGCATCTCCCCTTCAGGTGAATACCACACAGTAAACTGCCCGGGAGAGATCCCCCTCTGCGGCCTTTGGAAAATAATATATAGACCATCCTCACGGCAGAACAGACGTGCACGTTCAAGAGGCTGGCGATAACGGAGCCTCACAAGATAATCACGCTGTTGCCCGGGGTGCATTGCCAAATCAGGCCTTATCCAATGAATATCTTCAGATGAGATAAACAAGCCCTTTCTATAAAGGCCGGGATGTTTCTGCCCCTCACCAACATAGATGATATTGGTATCATGGTCTGTGGCAATAATGAAAATAGACTCTTTATGTCCGCCAATATTAAGGCCGCGCCTCTGCCCTATTGTATAAAATTGGACACCAATATGCTTCCCGATAATCTTTCCATGTTCTGCTTTGTATACCAAAGGGGACGTAAGCTTGCGGAGCTCCTCCAAAGAGTAACTCTCCTTAAGAGACTCGGAAAAGAACTCGGCACCCCAAGAGGTTGACGGAAGCATATCATTATCAGCAAGAACATTGTTAAACTGCTCTTTAAAGATCTCCACCACATTGCCCTCATTTGGTTTCAACTTTTGTTGCAGAAAAACAGGCAGATCTACCTTACCAACAAAACATATACCTTGCGAATCCTTCTTCTCCGCAGAGGGAAGTTCGGCCTCTGCCGCTATCTTTCTAACCTCGGGCTTGTGAAGATGTCCTATAGGAAACAAAGCCTTTGAAAGCTGCTCCTGCGTAAGCTGGCACAGAAAATAACTTTGGTCTTTATTTTTGTCATCACCTGCCAAAATTCTGTAAATTGTCTTACCGTTAGCATCCGTAAACTCCTCTTTCTTACAATAATGCCCTGTTGCAACATAATCTGCACCAAGTTCAAGCGCATGTTTAAGGAAAGCATCAAACTTAATCTCACGGTTGCAGAGAACATCAGGATTAGGGGTACGTCCCTTGGAATACTCATCAAACATATAGTCTACAACCTTCTTTCTGTAAGTCTCACTCAAATCTATAAAATAGAACGGTATGCCTATCTTTTTTGCAACCATCTGCGCAACCATTCTATCCTCCTCCCACTCGCAATCACCATGAAGCGTACCCTCTGTATCGTGCCAGTTCTGCATAAACAGAGCAATAACATTGTGTCCTGCCTGCTTTAGCAGCAGAGCCGCAACGCTCGAATCCACCCCTCCTGAAAGGCCCACAGCAATATTCAAAGGTTTGAAATCTCTCCTCTCCACCATAAAACTAATTTTTTGAAGGCACTACAGCCAATACCAAGTTTAAAAGAATATACACAACAAAGGTTGCAAATACCCAGACACTCCAATTAAATCCAAAAATTACAGAAATTATGGCAACAACAGCAGACAAACCAACAAAGGTAAATCTAACCGCATTATCCTTTACAGAAAAGTTTTTGAATTTAAATGAGAACATTGGGATCTCACAAACAAGCAGATAAGACAAGATAAGAGACAAAGCCGGAACAAACCAGCTGTTATCCTGCAAAAATACAGTGACATACGGGTACACATCGCTTGCATATAACAAAGAACCGCATATCATTGCACAAGACGGTGTTGCCAATCCAATAAAGTTCTCTGTCTGTCTCTCATCTATATTGAATTTTGCAAGTCTCAACCCGGAGAAAACAGCTATTGCCAAAGGAGCATAAACAAGAAAGTTTCTGCCTATAACAGATGTCAAAGATGTGCTGAATGCCATCCCAACATATCCCTCTACCGTTATCTTAGAAAATGTGTACATCATCATTGCAGGAGCGACACCAAAACTTACCATATCTGCCAAAGAATCCAACTCTTTTCCCATTGGGGAATATGCCTTAAGCAATCTGGCACAAAAACCATCTAAAAAATCAAATACTGCAGCTGCTATTATGCATAAAAAGGCTGCTCTGAAATTACCATACGTTGCATTAACAACAGCAAAGCACCCGCTCAATAGATTAAGGCAGGTAATAGTATTTGGAATAGATTTTATCAAACTCATAATTAATTGTTCTTTAATTCTTTTTCTTCTTCTTTTTCTTTATTGTTGGCCAACAGTTCTATTACAATCAGTGCTACAATACCTATAACGGCAAAAATAACGGCATATTCCAAAAGAGGCCGGCTACCTGTAATCTGTGCGTAAGTACCGGGAAGGACAGGAATATCCGTTCCCTTGTCCAACAGCTCTTTCCATGGCCATACTTTAAACAGGGAACCTATCATAAACCCGGCCAAAAGCGCTATGGTCTGCATATAGAATCTCTTTAACAACCAGCTCAGAAAATGAGAGAACAGCACTATGCCAATCAATGCACCGCAGCCAAAGATTATAAGAATCTTTACATCCAAACCTGCAACTGCAGACATTATAAAATCATACTTTCCCATAAGAAGAAGAATAAAACTGCCCGATATTCCGGGAAGTATCATTGCACATATGGCAATAGCCCCGCACAAAAAGATAAACCATAAATGATTTGGTGTTTCTGCCGGAGTGGCAAAACAGATAAATGCAGCTGCAACAATACCAACAGCCAATGAGAGGATATTCTTAATATTCCATTTATCTATTCCCTTTAGGATAAATACGGCAGACGCCAATATCAAACCAAAGAAAAAGCTCCAAAGCTGAATAGGCTGATTCTCCATCAGATACTTCATAAGTTTGGCTAATGAAAAGACACTTATAAGTATTCCTAATATAAGGCTTAGCAGAAAATTTCCGTTTATATGTTTCCAGAATCGGGCAAGTTTACCGGTGAACAACAATTTTAAGGAGTGCGGGTTTACAGATTTTATGGAATCTACCAACTCACCATAAATACCCATCAAAAAGGCTATTGTACCACCGCTCACACCGGGGATGACATCTGCGGCACCCATGCACACCCCTTTAACTGTAACTGATAAATAATGAGAAAATTTGTTCATATTTTGTCGGGAAATTAAATTAAATTAAGAAAATCCTTTGTTTCAAACTCGGAAACAGCATCTCTTGCCTCTTTAAATTTACCTATACACAAATAAGCTCCGGCATACAGAAGATTCATCTCTGGGAAAAGCAATAATGTAGCACTGTTCTCCTTAAGGAGGTAAAGGGCTTCATTACCCATTTTCAATATTATAAGGAGATCTATATAACGGAACAGGATATCTGAATCATAAGGAAAACGTGAATACACCGGTTCACAGGCTGTCAAAGCATTGTCCAACTCATCACTATCCATGTATGAGTCTATGACAAAAACAAGCTCATTCTCCGAAAGGATAAGCCTGTCTGTATTGCCCTCTTTTATAGCCCTATTAAAAATATCAAGAGCCCCGGAATAATCCTCATGGGGGAAATTGATATCTTCATCTAAAAAATCATTTGCCATTAACTGGTTCAGTCTTAATCATCTCCAAATACCCGCGCAACTTTCCAAACATCTCAACAGCTGAATATCTTGCGCCATCGGGTTGTTTAAGGACCATGGTAAAAAGGTTACTGTCAAACCCATTCCCCAAAGCTACCTTAAAACCGCTGTTTTCCAATCGGCAAATATAGTTCAAAGTATAATTATTTGCACCATTAAAGCAGATAAAAATATCAGACTCCTTATCTGTAAAATTCTTTACTATACTATTTTTTGGAATACCTAACCAGTTAATATCCGTTCTCTTTAACAAAGTGATCCTGTTATTCTCTAACTTATGCTTGACAAAGAGTCCTTTTTCCCCCTCAATTATCAACCCACTGTAATCGACGCCCAATTTATCGAGAGCAGACAGCAGGGCAACAAGATCTGCAGAACTATGTGCAGAATCCATAAGATATGCAAAGGAAACAGATCTTATATGCGACCAATCGAGATATTGTCTGTCCACAACAACCATATCTTTAGTAATCTTATTCTTTCTAAATTGGTTTTTTATAAAATTAAGCATAATCAACAGATAGATGACAGCAAATTTACAAAAATCCGGCCAAAATAAGTTAATGTTTACAATTACTGCCAACCTTTTATGAAGAATATTCAAAACAGTTTCTTATATTTGCGTTTCATTTTTATGACATGAGCATTATTGATACTAATATAACTCTGCGCGATTTATACACAGAGTCCGTTAAAAGATTTGCAGACAACAGGTCTTACAGCATTATAAACGGCGAATCGCTTACCTACAGACAGTTTGGAGAGAGGGTAGAGATGTTGAAATCTGTTCTTCGCGCAAACGGTGTAAAAAAAGGATATAAAGTTGCCATTTTAGGGGCAAGTTTGCCCAACTGGCCGGTTTCATACTTTGCAATAACTACAATGGGGGCAGTTGCAGTTCCACTCCTGCCGGATTTCACAGCTTTCGAAATTGCAAACATATTGGACCATTCCTCAACAACAGCAATAATCGTATCCAAAAGATTAATATATAAACTCTCAGATACAATACGGGAGAAGATGGATATAATATGCAGTATGGATACTCTTGAACTCTTAAAAGTACCATCTGACAACATACTATATCCGTCAGCCACAAACAGCATTGGCTGTGAAGAGGAAAAGGAGGATTGTATTCCGCTTCCGAGCGATTTAGCCTCCATTATCTATACGTCCGGAACTTCAGGAACATCTAAAGGCGTTATGCTTACACACACCAATCTCTGCTCAAATCTGCAGATGTGTTACGACCTTTACCCAATAAACGAAAATGATATATTTTTGTCGTTCCTGCCGCTTTCCCACGCGTACGAATGTACCTTAGGGATGATGTACCCTCTCACTAAAGGTGCGTCTGTATACTATTTAGACGGAGCACCTACCCCATCCCTGCTTATGCCGGCACTCCAAAAGGTGAGGCCAACAATTATATGCAGCGTTCCACTTATTGTTGAGAAGATCTTCAAGAACAAGATCCGCCCAATGTTTACCAAGAACTGGACAATGCAGTTCCTCTACTCAATAAATATTGTAAGGAGGATGCTTCACATGTTGGCCGGCAAGAAACTGCTTAAACTGTTTGGCGGAAGACTGAGATTCTTTGGCGTTGGAGGCTCAAAATTAGACGGAGCAGTTGAGCAGTTCTTAAGAGATGCCAATTTCCCGTATGCCATTGGGTATGGTCTAACCGAGTGCTCTCCGTTAATAGCCGGAATGGTAGACAGAAGGGCATTTCAATCCACAGGACCCAAATTAGATGGAGTTGATATGATAATACATGACCCTAACGAATCAGGTATTGGCGAGATATGGGTAAAAGGCCCCAACATTATGAAGGGCTACTATAAAGACCAGGTAAAGACAGAGGCTGCATTCAGCAGTGACGGCTGGTTCAGAACAAAGGACCTTGGAAAATTTGACAAAAAAGGTTACCTGTACATTAAAGGGAGGGTAGACAATATGATAATAGGTGCCAATGGAGAGAACATATACCCCGAGGAGATTGAAGCAATCATAAATGACAACGACTTTGTTTTAGAATCTCTTGTTACCAAAAAAGGAAACAACCTTGTAGCAAAGGTGTACTTCAATTATGACCAGATTGCCAAACTCATAGATTTTAGAGAGTTGGAGGCATCTATAAAGAAAAACATAAGTGCAAAATACCAAAAGCTCAACGAAAAGTATGAGCAGCTTTACGAAAAATATGAAAAATGGAGGGCAGACAGAGTAAAAGATAAAGATTCTATTCTAAACAGTAAGGAAAAAATTGAGCTTCCCGACAGTCGCAAGAAAGGGCATCAAGGCAAAAAAGAGAGAAAGGTTAGAGAGGAGGTGGTGGTTACCTTCCAAGACAAGTTAAACAAGGTTCAAAAAGAACTCTTGGCCTACGTAAACGAAAGGGTTAACAAGGCATCAAGAATCGGTGAGATTGTTGAACAGTCTGTCCCTTTTGAAAAGACTGCTACAAACAAAATAAAAAGGTATCTTTACGCATAATAATAAAATATAACGCCCCGGTTGAAGATCGAGGCGTTATATTTTTTAATTGGAACCAATCCTACTCATAATTTCACTTTTCTGGGTTTGTGCTCTTTTAACACCTCTATTCTTACCCCAGCTGAAATTATAAGAAACCCTTAATTGAAAATTCCTATAGGCTAAATTACTTTTAACAGTTTGCGTGTAATCCCCCATATCCAAAGTAACATGTCCCTTTTTGTGAGAATCCAACAGATCACTCACTTCGAAATTCAGACCCCATCTTTTAACCCTTTTGGCAAATGTTAATGTAACATCAACAGGTTCTTTCCTCGTTGCATTATAACTCACCTTCTGAGATGTACGTCCTCTCATCTTCGCCCCAACAGAATAGGACTTGGGCAGGTTTAACGATAACTCTATTCCATAAGACAGCGAGTTAAAATTATAGCTCTTCTCTTTAAGGGTATTTTTGGAATACATATAGTCTGCCGAAAGGTTTATAGAGAGCATATTGTTAAAAAATCTGTTGCTGTAATTAAGAAAAGCAGAAGCACTCCTATACCTCCCTCCATTTGTATACGTCAAATAGATAGTTCCATCCTCATCTGAGTACATATATGATGTTATAGCATCATTTGACATGCTGTAACCTGCTGATAATCTAAAATTACCGAATAGCTGTAAAAAAAAGCTGTAATAGTTGCTATAATATGATGTCAAATCCGGGTTTCCAACCCTTACATAAATATCATCTCGCGACAATGTGGAATTAGGATTTAATTGGGATATATTTGGACGTCTCACGCCGCGTGAATAGCCTACACTCACAACATGCCCTCTTTGATTATTGATAAAATAGTAAAAGTCTATATTAGGTACAATATCAAAATAATCATTACCGTCTATGCCTGCCCATTTGGCCTGTACACTGCTACGAATACCAAACTTCTTAAAATATACAGAGTAAGATGCAAAAGGGGTTAATTCACTCTCATCATACGCAAAAGATAATTCATTGTTAATGGCCTCATTCCCTATATACGAATATCGCAAACCTGTATTAAGGGTGTGTGACTTCTTAATTTTTTTTGAATAGTTTGCATACCCCACAAATGTGCTTGTATTATTCTCTGTATTTGTAAACTCCTCATCTTTTTTTGTGTTGCTTTCCTTAAGTAATTTTCCGGTAACAATCATTAGTGTCCGGTAAAAAATCATAAAAGTTCTTTGAAAATATTGAAAGTTAGGTAGTTATAGAGGTTTTTCGAGTCAACCGATTTGAATTTATCTTTGCCAGACTAACGTAGAATGGCATATGAATAAAGGAAAATACGTGTTCTCTCAGCTCCTAGACTTCCTCGATCGCAACGATTTCAACTATCTCGCAAGGAAATATGGTGGTGACAAATATGTCAAGCAGTTCACCTGCTATAACCAACTTTGCGTATTGATGTTCGGTCAGCTATCCAACCGTGAAAGTCTTCGAGATGTTGTTCTGGCAACCCAGGCCCATGCATCCAAAGCTTATCACCTTGGATTTGGCAAGCATGCTGCCAAGAGCACTCTTGCAGATGCCAACACGAAGCGGGATTATCGCATTTTCGAGGAGTTTGCCTAC
>ENA-OOYV01000969-OOYV01000969.1-human-gut-metagenome-genome-assembly--contig:-NODE-969-length-18534-cov-5.351426_pt1 | contig 18534 bp, 10 predicted proteins | sample MGYA00241704_ERZ501380 | MGnify/ENA primary metagenome ERZ501380 (study PRJEB25962, sample SAMEA2042984) | human gut metagenome | biome: human gut; feature: human-associated habitat; material: faeces...
GGAATTTCGCTACCTTAGGACCGTTATAGTTACGGCCGCCGTTTACCGGGGCTTCGATTCAATGCTTCTCTTGAGATTACATCCCCTCTTAACCTTCCGGCACCGGGCAGGTGTCAGGCCTTATATGTCATCTTGCGATTTAGCAAAGCCATGTGTTTTTGTTAAACAGTCGCCTGGGCCATTTCTCTGCGCCCATCTTGCGATGGGTCCCCTTATCCCGAAGTTACGGGGTCAATTTGCCGAATTCCTTAGCCATGATTCACTCGAGCACCTGAGGATACTCTCCTCGCCCACCTGTGTCGGTTTACGGTACGGGCTGTATATGAAAATTATCGGAGATTTTCTTGGAAGTCCGCTTACCGCGACTATCACTTCGCCCGAAAGCTCCGTGTACTGTCAGACTTCAGCACGACCAGCTTTTAACTCCGCCGTTTACCTACGTCCTTTAACCAACTATTCCGTCTGTTGGCGCGCGTGTCACATCTTCGTCCCTCCTGAATATCATATACAGGTAATGGAATATTAACCATTTGTCCATCCACATCTCCTTTCGGATTTACGTTAGGCCCCGACTTACCCTGATCTGATTAGCATTGATCAGGAAACCTTGGGCTTGCGGTGTGAAGGTTTCTCGCCTTCATTATCGTTACTTATGCCTACATCTTCTTTTCTAATCGCTCCAGCAATGCTCACGCATCACCTTCTGCGCCGGTTAGAATGCTCCCCTACCACTCCTCGCGGAGTCCATAGCTTCGGCAGTATGCTTGATGCCCGTTTATCATCCACGCCCGGTACCTCGACTAGTGAGCTGTTACGCACTCTTTAAATGATTAGCTGCTTCCAAGCTAACATCCTAGCTGTCTCCGGTATCAAACTTCGTTCTCTCAACTTAGCATACGTTTGGGGGCCTTAGCTGTTGGTCTGGGCTCTTTCCCTTTTGCCACCGGACATTAGCACCCGATGACTCACTCCCATTAATCACTTGACGGCATTCGGAGTTTGTCAGGATTTGATAGGCGGTGAAGCCCTCGCATCCTATCAGTAGCTCTACCTCCGTCAAGCTATAATGAGGCTGTCCCAAAAGACATTTCGGGGAGTACGAGCTATCTCCCAGTTTGATTAGCCTTTCACCCCTACCCTCAGCTCATCCAAATCCTTTTCAACGGAAACTGGTGCGGTCCTCCATGTCCTGTTACGGACACTTCAACCTGGCCAAGGGTAGATCACAAGGTTTCGCGTCTACTCCCACCGACTCACATCGCCCTTTTCAGACTCGCTTTCGCTTCGGCTCCGCACCTGAGGTGCTTAACCTTGCCGGTGAGAAGTAACTCGTAGGCTCATTATGCAAAAGGCACGCCGTCATCTCTCGCGAGACTCCGACCGCTTGTAAGCGAACAGTTTCAGGTTCTCTTTCACCCCGTTTTTCACGGTGCTTTTCACCTTTCCTTCACAGTACTGGTACACTATCGGTCTTCTATGAGTATTTAGCCTTACGGGATGGTCCCCGCTGTTTCAGACAGGATTCCTCGTGTCCCGCCCTACTCAGGATTCCCCTAACTTACCATATTCTTACTTGTACGGGATTATCACCCTCTACGATGTCCCTTTCCAGAAACTTCCAATTTTTTATGGCTCGTATATCGAGGTCCTTCTACCCCGAATTTGCCGCAACAAATCCGGTTTGGGCTATTTCCTTTTCGCTCGCCACTACTTGGGAAATCGATTTTTCTTTCTTTTCCTCCGGGTAATGAGATGTTTCAGTTCCCCGGGTTGGCTCCACAATTACTTGCGGTGGCAAGACTTCATCTTGCCGGGTTGCCCCATTCAGAAATGCACGGATCAAGTCCTGTTTGCAGATCCCCGTGCCTTTTCGCAGCTTACCACGTCTTTCTTCGCTTATAGAAGCCTAGGCATCCTCTGTTCGCCCTTTGTAACTTCTTCTTGTGAATCTTTTGATATTATACATTTACCTTTCCCAGATAACGTACAACATCGCTCGATATTTGTTATTGTAGTCCCTAATTCTATTATATTACAGACTATCTTTTTTCTTTACCTCTATTCTTCTCTCTCAATACTTCAATGAACTCCTTCGTTGGCTTTTTTGCCGATAAATGTGTTATCCTCATCAAAAAATCCTAACAAAGCCTCGCTCTATTAAGCTCTTGGAATCCCTTCCAAGTTATCTCAATGAACTCCCGTTTTTCTCAAACGGATTGCAAAGGTAAGGACATTTTTGAAATATCCAAAACTTTTTCAAAAAAATCTGCCATTTTTTATTCCTGCACTACCGTATTTGCATGCATTATATTAATATCCAAATAATTAATTTATGTGCTCCAAATAGTCAATTTAAGGTTACTTTAATTGATTGTTTAAACCGGCCACAAATTAAGACCGGCTTTGGCGATTTATCGGAAGTTTGGTTTTATTATTTATTGAGAATAAATTTAATTTCTCTGAGTATTTTTCTAACTTTGCCATCCAATAAATTAGTAAATGCTTTTACTATAAAATTATTTACGATGTTTAAGCTTTTGCGTTAGCGTTGGCGTTGGCTTTTTTAGAGTAGAGAGGGTAGAGAAAGTAAAAAGGGTAGAGAGAAAGAAAGCCAAAGCTAAAGCTGATAACAAGCAGAGACAGCTAAACGGAGAATAAAAATGAAAATTATATAAAAAAGTAATATGGAACCAAAAAAGAATTTTCTTTACATCCCTACTCCAAACTTTATGAAGAATGAGGATGTGCTGTCTACGTTCATTGGGGGGCTGCTGCTCCTATTAGTTATCTTTGTCCCATCGTTGTTTAAGAACCAATTTGCGCAGTTTGGCGTTCTGCTTCTTACTTTCGGTGGAGGAGTCTTAATTTTGGGGCAGAGAGTGCTGAAATTCGTCCCCGGTTTTATCTTCATTTACGCAATATCTGTTCTTTCCCAATATATAAGTGGTATACCGGTCATTAAGAGGACCGGCTTTGAGTCTGTGTTCATAGCTGTAGCCATTGGACTGCTAATACGGAATACTATTGGATTGCCAAAATGGATTGAGCCTGCGGTGAGGAGCGAGTATTTCATAAAGGCCGGATTAGTAATTTTAGGTTCTTCTATTCTTTTTAACGAAATCATGAAGGCCGGTGCTTTGGGTATGGTGCAGGCGATTATTGTTGTATTTAGCGTGTGGTATTTCTCTTTCTGGATCTCCAAGAAGATGGGTGTAGACCGCGAGATGGGGATAATGCTCTCATCTGCAGTCTCTATATGTGGCGTCTCTGCTGCAATTGCCTCTTGCGGAGCTATTAAGGGAGATGGCAAGAAGCTCTCTTTTGTAGTGTCTTTGGTACTTATCTGCGCCATTCCAATGATGTACGTTATGCCATACTTGGCAATGTGGCTGGGACTGTCTCCCGAGGTTTCGGGCGCATGGTTGGGCGGCACGATAGATACAACAGGAGCGGTTGTTGCATCTGGTAAGTTTTTGGGTGATGTTGCTGAGCAGTACAGTGTTATAATAAAGAGTGCACAGAATGTTCTGCTTGGTGTTGCAGCGTTTTTTATATCTATCTATTGGTCTTTTAGAAATATTAATTCAGATATAAAGCCAACTCCCGGAGTTTTATGGGAAAGATTTCCTAAATTTGTGATTGGTTTTGTAATTGCCTCTTTGGTTTTCAGCTTTTTGTTGGCTCCTGAGCAGGCAAAGGTGTTGGGCGGTGTTGCTAAAGGGGTTAGAGAGACCATCTTCTCGCTTGCTTTTGTGAGCATTGGTTTAGAGACTAACTTCAAGCAGGTGCTCAACAGGGAGAATGCAAAATACACCAAGACTTTCCTAATTGCTCAGGCTTTTAATATTATTATAACTTTGGCGGTTGCTTGGTGTCTTTTTGCGTAGTTGATATTTAATTAAATACTATACAATTAAACAATGAGCGACAACAATCAAAAACAGGTGGCGCTACCAGAAAACGCCACCCGCGAGCTTAAACCGGGGGAGAAATATACCCCTATTTTAAGTCCCGACAAAAACTATCCCGAGGTTAACTTTTGGTCTGTTTCGGTGGGTCTTGTAATGACAGTGCTCTTCTCTGCAGCTGCAGCATTCCTTGGCCTTAAGGTAGGACAGGTGTTTGAAGCGGCAATCCCTATTGCCATTATAGCTGTAGGTTTGTCGGGAGCCTGTAAAAGAAAAAACGCCCTTGGCGAGAATGTGATCATACAGTCTATAGGAGCATGCTCCGGTGCAATTGTGGCAGGTGCAATATTTACGCTCCCCGCGCTGTATATTCTGCAGGCAAAATATCCCGAACTTTCCGTGGATTTTATGAAGGTATTCTTTAGCTCTCTGCTTGGCGGTGTGCTTGGTATCCTCTTCCTTATCCCTTTTAGAAAGTATTTCGTATCTGATATGCACGGCAAATATCCGTTCCCCGAGGCAACAGCAACAACACAGGTCCTTGTTAGCGGCGAGAGCGGAGGAAGCAGTGCCAAGATTCTGGCAATAAGCGGTATTGTTGGAGGTCTTTACGATTTTGTGGTTTCATCATTCGGTTGGTGGAGCGAGACCTTTACATCAAGGATTCTTCCTTTTGGCGAGGCCATTGCAGACAAAGCAAAGGTAGTTCTAAAGCTCAATACGGGAGCAGCTGTTCTTGGCTTGGGTTACATAATTGGTCTTAAATATGCCTTTATTATCTGCTGCGGTTCATTCTTGGTATGGTTTATTATTGTTCCCGGTATGAACATACTGTTTGGCGAGCAGGTTCTCGACTTTATGAACACCGGAATGACTACAGCTGTTGGACAGATGGCTCCCGAAGAGATCTTCAAGGAGTTTGCAAGACATATTGGCATTGGAGGTATTGCAACAGCAGGTATCATTGGAATAATAAAGTCTGCAGGTATTATAAAGTCTGCTCTCGGGCTTGCTGTTAAGGAGTTCAAAGGCAAGAAGGATTCCGCTGCAGAAAAGGCCCTAAGGACCCAAAGGGATCTCTCAATGAAGATTATTGCAATTGGTATTCTTGTAACTTTGGTTGTGATCTTTGTATTCTTCTACTTTGGTGTTGTAGACAATCTGTTCCACGCTATAATAGCGCTGTTGGTGGTTGCAGTAATTGCATTCCTCTTTACAACAGTGGCTGCAAACGCAATTGCAATCGTTGGCTCAAACCCTGTTAGCGGAATGACACTTATGACACTTATCCTTGGTTCTGTGATTATGGTAGCCTGCGGTCTTAAAGGCACTGCAGGAATGACTGCCGCACTCATCATTGGAGGTGTTGTATGTACGGCACTCTCTGTTGCAGGAGCATTTGTCACAGACCTTAAGATAGGTTACTGGATTGGAAGTACTCCGCTTAAACAGGAGTCTTGGAAGTTCCTTGGAACATTGGTTGCCGCAGCTACGGTTGGAGGAGTTATGATAATCCTTAACAAGACTTTCGGCTTTACCGGAGACGATGCACTTGTTGCACCTCAGGCTAATGCAATGGCTGCTGTCATTGAGCCTCTTATGAGCGGTGGAGGTGCACCTTGGCTGCTTTACGGCATTGGCGCAATTTTAGCTGTTGTGCTTACAATCTTTAAGGTTCCTGCACTGGCTTTTGCTCTTGGTATGTTCATTCCGTTGGATCTTAACCTGCCGCTTTTGGTTGGTGGAGCAGTGGCATGGTTTGTTAGCACAAGGAGCAAGGATGAGGCTGTTAACAAGGCTCGCAACGAGAAGGGGACTCTGCTTGCATCGGGCTTCATTGCCGGTGGCGCCCTTATGGGTGTTGTAAGTGCAGGTCTTAAATTTGCCAACGTAGACCTGTCAGCTATATCGGGAAGCAAAGCTTGGTTGGAATCTGCCCCTGCAGGTTATCTTGGCTTGCTGATGTATGCACTGCTAATAGTTTATCTGATTAGAGCTTCACTTAAAAACGCAAATAACTGATATTTAAAATAGAAATGGAGACACTGACAAATAGATTTCTAAGATATGTAGCCGTTGAGACAACCTCCAACCCTGACAGCGAGACCTTTCCAAGTGCCGAGTGCGAATGGAACCTGCTAAGGATGCTTGCAGAGGAGCTTAAGGCTATGGGCATTGAGGCGAATGTAGATCAATACGGCTATGTTATGGCAACCATTCCGTCCAATTTGGGCGAAGAGGGGAAGAATGTTCCGGCAGTAGGCTTTATTGCTCACGTAGATACAGCCCCGGATGCTTCGGGCAAGGATATAAAGCCTCAGATAATTGAGAATTACAAGGGGGGTGATATTGTCCTTAACGAGAGGTTGGGGATTAAGATTGCCGTTAAGGATTTCCCGGAGATTGAGGATTACAAAGGACAGACAATCATTACAACAGACGGCACTACCCTGCTTGGTGCAGATGACAAGGCCGGCGTTGCCGAGATTATGCAGATGGCCCAATACATTGTTGAGCATCCCCAATTCAAGCATGGCGAGATTAAGATTGGTTTTACTCCCGACGAGGAGATTGGACGCGGCGTAGACTATTTTGATGTTGCCAAATTTGGTGCAAAATATGCCTATACGATGGACGGAGGCAAGATTGGCGAGTTGGAGTTTGAGAACTTCAATGCAGCCTCTGCCAAGATTCATATTCAGGGAAGAAACGTTCACCCCGGCTATGCAAAGAACAAGATGATAAACGCAATTCTTATTGCAATGGAACTTAATGCACTGCTTCCTGTTGAGCAGCGCCCCGAATACACCCAAGATTATGAGGGGTTCTTCCATGTAATTGGCATTAAGGGAGCCGTTGAAGAGGCAGATATCCAATACATTATAAGAGATCATTCCATGGCAAAGTTCAAAGAGAAGAAGAGGATGATGCAGGAGGCCGTGAACTTTATAAATACCAAATTCGGAGAGGGTACCGCCACTTTGGAGATGAAAGACCAGTACTACAATATGAGGGAGGAGGTTATGCCTCACAAACAGATTATAGATATTGCAGTAAAGGCGATGGAGGATGCCGGCGTTAAGCCTGTTATCCAGCCTATTAGAGGCGGCACAGACGGCGCAAGGCTCTCGTTTATGGGTCTTCCTTGCCCTAACATCTTTGCTGGAGGACACAATTTCCATGGCAAATTGGAGTATCTGCCTGTTGAGAGCATGCAGAAGGCTTATGAGGTTGTGCTTAACATCATAAGCAACTACGCCAAAATGGCTGAATAATAATGGTAGGCAATACCAAATCTTTATATCAAAAAAGATGAATTGTAAATATTTTATAAAGAACTTAGTTATAGCTTCTGCAGTTATCGCAGGAGCTATTTCTTTACCTCAGCAGCTGTACGGACAACACAACAATGCCCACCAAAACAGCAGGCAGCAGGATGCTAACCCGGCAAGAAGCTCCCTTAAACGCGAGTTCAGAGGCGCATGGTTTGCCACAGTGGTAAACAAAACGTGGCGCAACATGACCACAGACTCTATAAAAGCAGATATCTGCAATATCTTGGACAGCATGGCCGCAGTTAACACCAACGCCGTAATATTTCAGGTAAGGCCGCAGGCTGATGCCCTTTTTGTAAGCGAGTTTGAGCCGTGGAGCCGTTTCATTACAGGCGAACAGGGATGTGAACCAACCCCATTCTTCGACCCCGCTGCATTTACAATAGAGGAATGCCACAAAAGAGGGATGGAGTTCCACGCATGGTTCAACCCGTACAGAGTAACATCCAACGAAGAGGAGACACTTGCACCAAACCACCTCTACTTTAAGAACCCGGGCATATTTGTAAAATACGGCAAACAGCTCTATTTTAACCCCGGAGAGCCGGAAAGCAGGAACCATACCCTAAAGGTGATTGCAGACTTTGTAAAGCGCTACAACACGGATGCCGTTCACTTTGACGATTATTTTTACCCCTATAAAGTTGATAATCTAGAGTTTCCCGACGATTCCGCCTTTATAAGATATGGCGAGGCAGACGGCTTTAAACCACCTCACAACGGCGTAAGAGCCGGAGAAAATGATTCCCTATGGATGGCAGTAAAGGCAGACTGGCGCAGGAATAATGTCTCTATGTTAGTCAAAGCCCTCAACGACACCATAAAGGCAGAAAAGCCGTGGGTAAAATTTGGAATAAGCCCATTTGGAATCTGGAGAGAGCTTAAAAACGATCCGCGCGGCTCACAGCACCCTGCAGGAGTATGCACCAACTACGACGAACTCTACGCAGACATTCTCCTTTGGTGCCAGGAGGGGTGGATAGATTACAATGTGCCACAACTCTACTGGCCTATAGGGCACAAAGCGGCAGATTACAAGGGGCTTGCAATTTGGTGGAGCAAAAATAAAGGCAAAGCGCAACTATATGTAGGGCAGAGCATTTCAGCCACATTAGATGCAAAATTACCAGATGGCACACGCCAAGACCAGCTGTACGACAAGATAAAATTAGACAGAGAACTTGGTAACTACGACGGCAATATCTGGTGGTCCGGGCACCATATGGTAAAGGACCAACGCATGATGGACAGCCTTCGTACATCATATCAGAAGTTCCCCGCCCTGCATCCGCTATACCCCAATATAGACAGCATAGCGCCTCAACCGGTAAACAACCTTAAGGTTGCCTATATTTATGATGAATCTCCGCTTCCTCACAATAATTTTGTAGTAAAATCTACAAAGTCTTACAGTCACAAAAATGGCAACAGAGCAAATGTACACAACACTCATGCAATGGCGGTTTTGCTAAAGTGGGACGCACCAAAGGCTGACACGCCTATGGACGAGGCCGTTTGGTATGCAATCTACCTCTTTGAGAAGGGGGAAGATATAGACCTTGACAGATCTGAAAGACTCCTAAAGATTGTGCGTGAGACAACTTTTGAGATACCTGAGGTACATGCAGGAGAGACCATCGTTGTAACAGCAATAGACAGGATGTGGAATGAGAGTTCTGCAACAGAGCACTACATACAGCGCCGAGGTCTAAAATAATGCTACGCAAGAGATTAATGCAGTTTCTGATTTGTACTTAATCTCGTTTGGATTTTTTGGATGCCGGGACTTTTATCTCCGGCATCTTTATTTTTTGCTCTGTATTAACCACGGCTATACCGCTCTCTGTCGTCAAAGGCAAAATCCACACTGTTGATTTTGGTTCTCAACGGAAAGAGCGGAGTACGAATTCTTCCCCCATCTTGCACCTACAAAAATAAGAGTATCAGCAACTGCGCCGTAAGCACTCTAAGAAACATTGTAAGAGGATAGACGGTAGCATATCCAACGGCAGGGGCATCGCCGGAAGTTTGGTCTCCTGCGAAAGCCAACGCAGGCGGGCTTGTATAAGAGCCGGCCATAACGCCTATCATTGTATAATAATTAAGCTTGAAAAACAGTTTTCCAATCACCCCAACTATAAGAAGCGGTATAAGTGTAATGAGAACACCATAACTAATCCATATATAACCGCCATTCATTATAGTCTCAACAAACCCCTTTCCTGCCCCAAGCCCTACGCATGCAAGGAAGAGAGATATTCCTATCTCCCTAAGCATTAGGTTGGCACTCATCGTTGTATATGTAACCATTTTATAACGAGGTCCATATCTGCTTATTAATATTGCCACAATAAGCGGACCTCCCGCAAGTCCCAATTTTACCGGCTGAGGGATACCCGGAAAAACAAACGGAATACTTCCAAGGATACAGCCCAAAGCTATCCCTATAAAGATTGGGATAAGATTAGGATGGTTAAGTCTCTTCATGGAGTTGCCCAATATCGTCTCTGCAAAGGCAATTGCAGTTTCGCTACCCACAATTGTAACACGGTCTCCCATCTGTAGCTGCAGTTTTGGTGTTGCAACAAGGTCAACACCGGAACGGTTAATTCTGGTAATGTTTGCACCGGAACTATTCCTTATCTTAAGCTGAGCCAGTGTCTTTCCGTTAAGCTCCGGCTTGGTTATAAGAATCCTTCTAGATATAAGCTGTGCCGTCTCCTCTTTCCACTCTACACGTACCTCTTTACCTAAGATTACCGTAATAGCCTCCAAATCTGCAGGATGTGCAACAATTCTTATCACATCGCCTAAATGCAGTGTTGTGTTGGATGTAACAAGCTCTACCTGAGTCTTTTCTCTTGGTCTTATCCTTGATACCACAAAATCTCTGTTAATCAATGGATGCAGCTCTCTAAGACTTTTACCGTCAATTGACGGGTTTGTAATCTCCACAGCTATATGTTTTACAGCATCGCCTCCGCCAAGCTCACTCAAGACCTCTTTCTCCTCCTTTTCGGTATTTATTCTAAGTATAAAGCGCAAAGCGAGCATTGTTACAATTATTCCAATAACACCCAACGGATAGGCCACGGCATATCCCATTGCAATTTCCGGAATATCACTGCCGGTAATATCAGACACTGCCTGTTGTGCTGCACCTAAACCGGGGGTATTTGTAACAGCACCGGACAATATACCTACCATTGTTGTAATAGGCATATTTGACACATAATAGATAATTATAGTAACAGCAACACCGCTTAATACAGATATGACTGCAAGCATATTCAGTTTTATCCCCCCCCTCTTAAATGCAGAAAAGAAACCGGGTCCTACCTGCATACCTATAGAGTAGACAAACAGTATTAATCCAAATTCTTTAAGAAAATGAAGGAGATGTTCATCCATTATAACGTTAAAATGGCCAAAAATAATACCTACAAACAGAATCCATGTAATGCCCAACGAGATTCCAAAGATCTTTATCTTGCCAAGCATAATACCTATTGCAATCACCAAAGAGAGAATAAGAACGGAGTGTGCCACACCTCCGCTCCAAAGTGTTGTGGAGCCTTCTATCAGAGCCCTTAATGTATCCATATCTCGCTACTTAAAAATCAAGCACGCACTGCCGGAAACCTAAACAATGCGTGCTCTTTCTTAATCTAACTTAAAAACTACGCCACAAAGGTGTACAAGAAAATTCAATTTTGCAAATCTATTTTATAAAATATAGTTACCCCCCCCCCCGTCAAATTATTGAATATCTGCACTTTACACGCCAATATTTTTATTTATAGTTTAAAGTTTACAGTTAGCTTCCTGCCTTAGCTTTGGCTTTGGCTAATTTAATTTTGACAGCTAACGCCGTATTAGTTTATAGTTAATAGTTTATTAGCTTTAGCTTTGCCATTAACATTAGCTTAAATTAAACTTTGAGAGCCAACGCTATAAGTACAGCCAGTACTTTTTTGACAACTCTTTAAATTGTTCTACATCCTTCTGCCAATACCCCTCTATAGAGGAGTATTGGTTGCTTTTAGTAAAAGTCTCTCTTATATATGAGGTTCCGCATACCTTGTCGAACATGTTAAATCTGCTTGAATTCGCATTATCAAAAACAGTTTTGTCAGGATAAAGTTCAGCAATAACCTGCATTACATAAAACTGTATGGATGTAAGATGTGCTTTCTCAAAATCTGTTATGTAAACCTGTACGCCACCTATGTTCTCCCCGGCAAAATTTGCAAAGAAAGGCTTTACATGAATAGGTCTGAAGTTTACTCCCGGCAGTTTAAGGTTGTTAAGAGACTTTGCAAAATTCTCTGCATTGATCCATGGTGCGCAGAAAAGCTGGAACGGAAGAGTATAGCCAACACCTATTGACACATACCCAAGTTCACCGAGTATCCCTGAAACCGGGTAGTAAATTGAGTTCTCTACCTGCGGGATCTGAGGAGACGGGAGTACCCACGGCAGCTTAGTATCGCTATAGAGCATCTTTCTGTTCCACCCCTCCATTGGTACAACCGTAAGTTTGCACTGTTTGCCCAAAAGATTTTCACCGTTTATGAGCAGAGCCAATTCGCCGGGCGTAAGGGCATACAGATACGGTATCTTAAACTGGCTTACAAAGGAGAAATAGCCATCCTCTACAAGGCAGCCTTCCACCTTCTCTCCCCCAAGTGGGTTAGGCCTGTCCAAAACTATAACCTCTTTATTATTCTCTGCCGCAGCCTCCATAAGCATACCCAATGTACTTATAAATGTATACGACCTTGAACCTATATCCTGTATATCATATACCAAAGCATCTATATCTTTAAGCATCTCAGGAGTTGGCTTCCTCGTCTTGCCATAAAGGGACAGCACCTTAAGACCTGTTGCAGGGTCTGTGAAATCACTTATATGGTCTCCGGCATGCACATCTCCCCTAACGCCGTGTTCCGGGCCGTACAGGGCAACAAGCTCAACACCGGGAGCATTAAACAGAATGTCAACCGTTGATACAAGATTGTCATCTACTCCCGACGGATTTGTTACAAGGCCTATCCTTTTACCCTGCAGCTGCTTAAAACCGTTTGATTTAAGAACCTCTATACCTGTTTTTATCACAGGCTTGTTCTCACCCTCTTCCTTTGCTGAAAGGCCAAGCCCCAAAAAGAGGAGCAACAGAGATACAACTATCCTTCTCATTTTACTTTTCCTCCACCTGTTTTCTTCCAAAATTAGGGTTTACCTTAACCAATGCAGCCATTCCAATAGTGGTAACGCAACAGATCATTGTCCATACAAAGAAATGTTTGTAACCAATTGTCTCCTGCAACCAACCCGCAACCATTCCAAGCATCATGCTCAGCGCCATAAATCCGGTGCAGATGGCATAATGAGATGTCTTGAACTCGCCCTCCGAATAATAGATGAGATAGAGCATATATGCGGTAAATCCAAAGCCATAGCCGAACTGCTCAATAAAGACGCATATGTTTACTGTAAGGAGCGAATGATCCTGCGCATAGCTCAAATATACAAATGTAAGGCATGTTAGAGACATACTCCATGCCATTGGCTGGAGCCACCTCTTAAGGCCGCCTTTAGCAGCTGCAATACCACCAATTATACCGCCCAATGTAAGGCCTATAATTCCCACTGTTCCATATACAAGGCCAACCTCTCCGGTTGTAAGCCCAAGACCGCCTTTATCTACCGGGTCTAACAGGAACGGCTGTATAATTTTTGTAAGCTGGGCCTCTGGAAATCTGTACAACAACATAAATCCTATTGCGGCAACCGTCTGCCAGAAAGGCAATTTTGTAAAGAAAGTTTTGAACGCCTCTACAAATCCTTTTATGATACCTCTCGCTGTAGTCTCTTTGTGAGATGAATCTGCTGCAGGTTTTGGCAATATCCAACTGTGATAGATTACCACTACAAAGAAAAATGCAGACAGTACCACAAATACAACAAGCCATGCCAATGGAATATTTCCGGATGTCCCCATAAAGGAAGCCTCTGTAGATTGGGTTAGTTTATGGTCTATCTCAAAGAATAGGTATGCAGGTTTGTCCCAGTTATTTTCATTGAACTCAAAACGTGTTGAGAGTCTGTTCTGCTCCAACTTAATGCTTTGGTCTCCGTCCTTATATGTTACGTTCAATACAATTGTCTCACCCGAAGCAGGTTGCCTGTTAAGTTTTACAGGCACAATCGCAATATTGTTTGTAATATTGTCAGATACAACTTCGCGCTTCTCCCCAAAGGTCTCCCTAATCCAGCTTCTGAATCCGCTCTCGCTCTTTACCACCTCTGCAACAGGAATATCTTTTGTTATAACGGCACCTTTTACAAAACCGTTACGCACATTCATGTTGTTTACTGAATCTCTCATCATAGATGCATACTCTGCAAATGAGACGGTTCTTGCGCTGTCTAACATAACAGATTCCGGAGCTTTTACAGATGTCCTTACAATCTGTGATGCCGTTACAAAATGTAATGTAGCGTTGTCATCCTCTGCTGCGGCGTTAAACTGCGGCAGATCTGCAACAACCGCCTCAGATGATGCATCTGCGGCAACCTTTATCTGTAGCGGTTCCAAACCGGAATTCATCTCTATCAATCCGGCAAGGATAACAAGCAGACCCTGCCCCATAACGGTTGCTATTCTGTAGAATGTGCTCCTTATACCCACATACAGAGACTGTTCATGCTCTGTAAGTGCGAGCATATAGTAACCGTCTGCAGCTATATCGTGTGTAGCTGAGGCAAAACCCATTAACATAAATATAGCAAGTGTGAACTGCACATAGAAATCTGTAGGAAGAGTAAAAGCAATACCGGCAAGCGCAATGGCAATAATCCACTGCATTGTAAGGGTCCACCAACGTTTGGTCTTTATAATATCCACAAACGGACTCCAGAAAGGCTTGATTACCCATGGAAGTCCCAACCACCCCGTGTAAAGGGCGATATCTGTATTGGACATTCCTAAACGTTTGTACATAATGACAGATATTGTCATTACGGCCACGTATGGCAGACCTTGCGCAAAATAGAGCGTAGGAATCCACGCCCACGGGCTGGTCTTTTTAGATTGTTTATTATTCATGATTCCTTATGTTATACTAATTAATATCGTGTCTCTATTGATGCTCCCGGGAAATAATGTGTAAGGATCTCCTTATATTTATACCCTTTCTCGCCCATCACAGCCGCACCAATCTGACACAAACCCACTCCATGCCCCCAGCCTGCACCTTTAATTATAAATTTGTCGGGAAGCGTAACACCTCCTATATCCGTGCCTCCAACCTTCTCCACCACAAAGGCCGAACTGTAAAGATGAGACTCCGAAAGTGTCCTCCTTATCTCCAACTCCTTGCCTATGGTATAGGTTTTTTTTGTCCCTACAATCTTTAGTTTTATAAGACGCCCGGATGTTCCCCTCTCCACAGGGATAAGATCCATGATTCCACCGTAATCTATTCCGCTTCTCTTTAGAATAAGGGCAGAAAGCTCCTCCTGCGTATACTCCACACTCCAGCGGTAAAAGTTTGTGGTTTCCTGGTCATAGTTGTTAAGAACCTGGGACAGAATATGTTTATCGTGGGTATTACAAAAGGCTTCGGGGTCTGAAAGTATCCATTTGCGGGCATTCTCCTCTATTGTAAGATTAGGAAAGTTGTGCTCATCTGCAGTATCTCTTAGAGCCACCAAATATGGATGCTTTACATCCTCCCAACAGTTCTGGAACTCTTCAACAACGCCTCCACAACATTTTGAGAAACGGGCATCACAGATTTTGCCGCCACTCATAAGCAACTCTCCCCATGTCTCATTTATGGCAATCTTCACCTTCTCGGTAGAGGCTCTTGTGAGTCCTTGATACCGTTGGCAGTGGTCATCTGCACATACATCAAAGTTTACATGATCCTCTCTGTCGTACCATTTTATAAGTTCGTCATCTGTTTGTGTACACGCAGAGTAGTCTGCTTTTGTCTCCGTTATCTCCTTGTTCTTGTCTATCTGTGCCAAAAGCCAGCTTCTTGATATAACCGCATGAGCCTTGAGCAGCTCCTCAGATGCCGTAGCACTCATTTCAGATGATATCACACTGGTGAGATAATCCTCTACCCCTATGACATTAATAGCTGTAATCTCTTCGTTTTCAATTATAAGCTTTAGATGTCCTCCAAATTTCTGATTCTCCTTTCTCTCCCAATGAAAATTTACACCAATCGTAACATCCTTAAGCCAGAATGTTCCAAGATCCTTATCCACATCATCTATAGCAGACTCTATCTCCCCCTCTTTCTCTATATCGATATTTGCATACGGAATAAAACTAAGTTCCCTGTAAAGATCTCCATTCCATTCAATCAGCCCGTTTACATACCTTGCGCACTGTTCACCCATTGAGGTCTGGAATGTTACCTTAAAATTATTCTCCTTAACATCTTTAATATAGCATGGTACAATAAGATTAAACCTTATCTCCTTCCCATGCACTATACCAACATGAACATTTGGTTGTACTTTAGCAGACATAACTTATTGATCTTTTAATTTTTCATCTAATTTCCTCATAAACTCGCCGCTGACAGCAATCTCCTTCAAAACAGATTCCACCATTACCCCATCCAAACGGCCGAAATCTTTCTCCAAAGGGGTAATAAAGACGCCACCAAGGTCTACAGATGCAGGGCTTAAAAGCATATTATCCTCACCCTCTGCAAAATAGCAGGCCGGCCTATGTTTTTCCCTTATAAATATAAGAGAGAACCACACACCACTTGCAAACCATGTGACTATATTCATCATAGGCTCCCACTCCCCCTCCTTTACAGGCAGTAACGAATAGATCTTCTCAAACTCCGCAACCATGCCGGCCTTATCCCTTCCGGTAAGCAGCAGCGTCCCCGGAACAAGGTGCTCAACAGTATAAAGTTCTCCCCCATTAAAGTCATTCATCTTATTCTGCTTCCCGACAAATTTTTCATTTATCTCTCCCGCTGCATTGCAAAGCAGTCTTTCCAAAGGGAGAAAGCCTTTGTTTCCTGCCTGAAAATGCATGTGGTCCGGAGCTGAGGCTCCGCATTTAGGTCCATTGTAGAACAGGACAAAATCATCAATGGCCGAGGCAAGCTCAAGCATATCTGCATACCTCCCGCCTATCTGCTGACGTGTATGTATTTTGTCGGGAAGGGTAAGATGCCTTGGAAAAATAGGAAACGGATTTAAAAGTATCTCGTATGTGGCAGCCTCTCCTGTAAAATCTATCCCTTTCTGAACAGCAGGACGGTTGGCACAGCAGAGAAAGCATTTTCGCTCCTTAATGGATTTTGCATCAACCTTTGCTGCCGAAGAGACTATTCTGGCAGGGTTGAACTGTACTTTAAAAGGAACTCCGTTAACGAGTTCCTCTTTTACCTTTATATGATTTAGCGCATCGTAGTTGCCCCTTGCCTGCTCCCATACAGAAAGCTGCTCTGCAAACAGTTGCGCCACCTCTTTATTCAATTTCATCTTAAGACTCCCCTTAGTTTATTTATGCATTCTTACCCTTGCCATAAGTTCCCATGTACGTACACGATCTTTGTACAGGTTGTTTGCATTCATCTTTACTATGTCTAAAGACGCATCTGAGTTGTCGTCCCACCTGCGGCAGTTGTAGAGGACATCATAGATTCTGCCTATCTGGTACTCTCTTGAGAATCTGAGCCCCAAAGCATAGTCCTCTCCGTAGCTGGTATTAGGCAACTTTATCTCTCTAAGCAGCGGGGTATAGAATGCGCGAGGTGCTCCTAATCCATTAATTCTAAGTGCATTGTTTCTACCATTTTCAGGGGTCCACTCCTTATGATCTATAATACCGGGAGCTATCATCTCCATGTTGAAGTTTGTCATCATATATGTTCCAACAACCATTGCGCAGTTCTGCTCATAGAAAGCATTTACTATCTTCTGCAAGGTATCCGGGCCGGAATAGACATCATCTGAATCCAACTGTATTGCAAATTTACCGCATTTTGGATGGTTTACACCGGTGTTCCAACAACCACCTATACCAAGGTCGTTACGCTCCGGGATGATATGTATAAGTCTCTCGTCAATTGCAAACTCGTCAATTGCAGCGGTAGTTCCATCTGTTGAATGATTGTCTACAACTATAAGATTAAATTTAAAGTCTGTCTTTTGAGCCAAAACAGATTTTATTGCATCCTTTACTGTTCTTATTCTATTGAATACCGGAATAATTACAGATGCCTCATATTCAAACTTCTCCTCACTGAACTCTATATGTTTAAAGTTAGGGGCAAGATAGCCTCCAATCTCCTTAAGATGCTCTGTACAAGCCTGCTCCATCTCTATCTGCACACCTCTGTTCTTTGGATCTACATAATCGAAGATTTTTTCTCCGGATTTTCTGGTATCTTGTTCAATTTCAGAATAGAGATACTCGTTAACATGCACCAACTCCCCTCTCTGAGAGAGCTTGAGGCGTGTATCATAAAGGCCGGCAAATTTATAATCCTGTTTAAGGGCAGCCACAGCTTCTTTTAACGCAGATGCTCTAAAAAACAGAACCGAACCAAAATTAAAGTCATCTCTTAATGCTCCGTATTGATAATCTATAACAGGAGCTATCTGCTTTTTGCCCTCCTTAAACTGATAATGGTCTGCATAGAGCATTGCTGCCTGCGAATCCTCCGCAACACCAACCATTCTTTCAAGAGCAAAATAGCCCAGGCTCAAGGTTGTGTATTTTGTATAAAGCAAACTGAATTCGGAGTCCGAAGCAGAAGCAATAGCTTTCATAGTAGCCGTACTATTAAGACCGTCAATTGCAATTACATTACAACCATCATATTCTTTTAAATTATTATCTGTTGACAGAAGATAGATTTTAGAAACTAATTCATTCTGTTTTAAACCGTTAAGTGTTTCCGCCACTTGAGCTTTATCCTTAAATGGAACAAAGCAATTAATTTTTGCTGACATAGGTTCTACGAATATAGTTATTGCGGCAAAAATAGTAAGAATATGAAAGAATTACAAAAAAAGAATGGGTGCCTCACGGCAGCCATTCTTTCCAACCTAAAAAAATAGTTTCTTATGAAAAATGTGGAGAACAAGGGAGTCGAACCCTTGACCCCCTGCTTGCAAAGCAGGTGCTCTAGCCAACTGAGCTAGTCCCCCAATATATAAAAGACAAGCCAAAGAACGTTTGTTACAAAACTTCGCTCCAAAAAGGAGGTGTTCCAGCCACACCTTCCGGTACGGCTACC
>ENA-OOYV01000976-OOYV01000976.1-human-gut-metagenome-genome-assembly--contig:-NODE-976-length-18444-cov-2.871119_pt1 | contig 18444 bp, 18 predicted proteins | sample MGYA00241704_ERZ501380 | MGnify/ENA primary metagenome ERZ501380 (study PRJEB25962, sample SAMEA2042984) | human gut metagenome | biome: human gut; feature: human-associated habitat; material: faeces...
AAGTGAAAAGAAATACCTTAATATATATCGTACCGCAAGGTACTTGTGTTCAAGCGTAAGATTCACCCCAGAAATTAATGTTTCTGGGGTTTTTCTGTTGCCTGGGAAAATAGGAATTTGCTGGGGCCGTCTGTTTACTCACCTCGGCAAATTCCTATTTGAAGTTATAATTGCTGTATGATAAAATTATTATAAATATTTTGAAATTATACGAGGAGGAACATGATGAAAAGCCTAATAACCAAAATACTAGCATCCTTAATGCTGGTAAGTATACTTATGATGATACCAATTGGAGTTCATGCGCAGGAATATAAGGACGAAACAAGAATTGCAACCTTATATACGAAAAATGCGAAGCTTTATACAAAAAAGCAAGAGGTAAGCGCCGCTTATTATACTCCAATCACAAAAATCAAATCAACAAACAAATCTATTGCGAAAGTTGGAAGTAAAAAGGATGGGAACAGTTATACTCTCTATGTGATTACAAAGAAAACAGGTACAACTAATATTTCTTACAAAGTAGGGGAAGATATTCACAAGGTAAAAGTTGTTGTAAAGAAATACCAGAATCCATTTCAACAGGTAAAGGTAAATGGAAAAGATGTTACATCCCAGTTTAATAAATCTAATGTTTGTATTTTAGATTATAAAAAATATAAAAATAAAAAGATTAAATTAAAATTTAAGAAAAAAGGACGTTGGCTTATGCCTCATGCAGATTATTGTACAAAATCATATAAAAGAATACAGTGTATTGGTGGCATGAGTAGCCCAGAACCATTTAAAGTAACAAAAAAAGGATCTATTGCTTCCCTGTGGTCAATTAATACTAAAACTAATATGACTGAAGATTGTCTGATTCTTTTTAAGTAATTAATTGGAGATAAAATTACTGTAAAACACATATTTCAAGAAGGAGAAAATATGAGAAGGCGATGTATTGGTGGGATTTCTCACGCTCACATTTAATCTTTTCTCGTGGGGGACGTCTCCTTTGCCTGCGGCAAATCAAAATTTGAAAGGAGAAACACTATGTTATTTAATGGATTTGATATGCTATTTAACATCGCCTTCGCACTAATATTCTGTAGCGTTTTTATTATATTAGGATATAGCATTATCACAAGTATTACCACATGGAATAAAAACAATCACTCTCCACGGCTCAATGTATCAGCCAGGGTAGTTGCCAAACGAACGGAAGTCTCCCATCATCAACATCCTAATAATGGGGACATGAGCGGCTCTCATGGATATAGCACTACCTCATCCACTTCCTATTATGTAACTTTCGAGGTGGACAGCGGTGACAGAATAGAATTCTCTATGAGTGGTTCTGAGTATGGAATGCTAATAGAAGGAGATGCTGGAACATTAAATTTTCAAGGGACAAGATATCTTGGATTTGAGCGCAAATAGAGACATAAGAGCTATTAAAAATAAGCAGTTTCTAACAGAATTATTTAATACCATGTATAGCGAATTGACAGTTCCAAAATTCAATAAGAAAAATAAATGAAGGGAAATGATGTTTTTAATCATCGGCTCAATTATACTTTTTATTCATGCAGTAATAGTCTTTAACACAGGAGGAGATAAAAAAATAATATGAAAACGAAGACAGATTACAAGTCTATTTTGATAGAAATAAATATCCTTACCATCGCAATTGCTATTATAGCTGTTGCTGTTTACTTTTTTCTGGTTCCGAGTCATACGTCGATTAGCAGTATGTCAGGTCTGGGTATTGTTCTGTCGAATTTTGTTCCGCTGCCATTATCAGCGATTACGATGATTCTTAATGTAGTTTTATTAATTATTGGATTTTTTACCTGCGGAAAGGAATTCGGGCTTAAAACAGTTTACACGAGTGTTATGCTGCCAGTGTTTCTGGGTATATTTGAGAACATTTTTCCCAATACCGGTTCTATAACGAATAGTCAGGAACTGGATGTTCTTTGTTACATTCTGGTAGTGAGTGTGGGTCTGAGTATTTTATTCAACCGGAATGCTTCTTCTGGGGGATTGGATATTGTAGCTAAGATTATAAATAAATATTTTCATATGGAGCTGGGGAAAGCGATGTCTTTGTCGGGGATGTGTGTGGCACTTTCGGCGGCGCTGGTTTATGATAAGAAAACTGTAGTACTCAGTGTATTGGGAACTTATTTTAATGGTATTGTTTTGGATCATTTTATTTTTGATCATAATATCAAACGACGGGTCTGTATTATTACAAAAAAGGAAGAGGAATTGCGGCAGTTTATTGTTCGTGATCTGCACAGTGGGGCAACTATTTACGAAGCGATTGGTGCTTATAATATGGAAAAAAGAAATGAGATTATTACCATTGTAGACAAAGGGGAGTATCAGAAATTGATGAAGTATATCAATCAGGAAGATCCAGAGGCATTTATTACAGTATATACGGTATCGGATATGCGGTATTTGCCTAAGAAGTAGAAGAATTGAGCATGGAGAAAAGGATGTTGTTGTAGTAATCTATGGATATATGAGGAGGTGATTTTTGATGAAACTTACATGGAGTGAGGCGAGTGTTTTTGCATTTGTGTGGGCTTGTGCATTAGGGTATATTGTTGCAAGCCGTATACTGGAGTGGAATTTTGAACGATTTTTGCCTAGTAACTGGTATTTTGTGGTGAAAAAAAGATTGGCACAACCGGAAGCGAAGTTTTTGAGAACGGAGAAAGTACCGAAAAAGATATCGAATGTTCTGGAGGAACTGCTTACTTTGATGCAAACCGGTAATTTGCAAAAGAGTACGGTAAGAATGGATCGGATTTTTCAGGAAAAAGTAGTGCATGAAATAAAGCTGCTTGAAGGAAGAGGTTTATCAAGGCAGCTACATTTTACGAATGTGAAGTTATCAGAAGGGAATGCCAAAAAGAGAGACTTCCGGCATTGGAGTGATTCAGGACGTGAATGGAGGGAAGTTATCGTAGAAGCCGCTGTTTCTGATAAATATTTACATAGAGACAGTGGTAAGGTAATTCATGAATCGATTTATCCGCATGGGTCGATATTGCTTCGGCAGTCTCGTCATATTCGTCACAATGAAGTGGGAGAGAAAGACAGGCAGAAGGAGCAGAGATTTTACTCAAAGTATTCGGAAATATTTTGTCCAAGCTGTGGGGCACAGATACAGTTAAAAGGTGATGAGACAAACTGTCCTTATTGTGGAGGGTTTATTCAGAGTAATTTCTATGACTGGCAAATCGAAGATTTTATGATTTATCAGACACCAGATCCGAATATGGATAATCTAAAGTATACCAGTGTAACGATTTTACTTTCGTTTTTACCGACATTTCCTTGTGTTTATTTGATCACGAATATGTATATTGCAATTGGTGTTGCGATGACACTTACAATTATACTGAGTCTGAGTCTTCTTTGGATCAGAGCAAGGAAAATAGATGAGCTGGAGAATCTTGAGAAAGAGATTGTCCGTTATGATGAGGGTTGGTTAATAAGTAATATCAATGAAGCGTTATACAAAACACTTCTTACCCCAGAGCTGCTTTCTTACAGTGTTAATAATATAAAGCTAAAAGGTGTGGAAAATACGTCTGACAAGACGACGATTTCTGTGGAAGCGATGTTGAAGCAAACCTTTCTTCAAAATAATAAGCATATTGTGACGAAAAGTGAAAAGCATAACTGGAAGCTTTGCCGATCTCGTTATCCGAATCGAATCAAGTCCAAAGGCCAGGCCGTTGTGATGGAAAAGGAATGTCCAAGTTGTGGGGCTAACTATATTCCGGATAATAACGGTTGTTGTTCCTATTGTGGTTATAGTCTGCAAGTTGATAATGCTAAATGGAAATTGTTGTAATAAGTTTTTGTATATATATCGTACCGCAAGGTACTTGTGTTCAAGCGTAAGATTCACCCCAGAAACATTTGTTTCTGGGGTTTTTCTGTTATCTAAAAAAATAGTAATTCAACAATATTTATCTCTCTTTGGTTTTACCTGTCCTTCGAGGGGTACGATGGTATGGTATTCTGCTTGGTGCTTTTCAATGGAAAGTCGTACTTGTTCTATGTGAGCAGGTTCTATGAGAAGGGACATACCGCAGGATAATTCACCCTGAATGGCTCTGGGAGCCGGGGCAATACGGTTTGGAATGTCATCGGAATCTAAGACGTCGTGAAGGGAAAGCCCCTGCTCATAGTTTTCGAATAAGATATAATATTTTAATCCGCCTTTAATCATTGAGCATTTCGATGAAAGCACCAATACGAGTACGAAGCTGTTCAGCATCTGTATCTGCATAGTCAGTTTCTAAGCTTAAGACAGGTATTCTCATAGATTGTAATTCAGATAGTGGTGGCAGAAAGCGCTGCACCAATTGCTCCGGCATAGCGACCGTCAGTATCGGTTAATACATCTGTTTTTAAAGATTCTCCGAGCGATTTCTTAAGATAAGAGTAATCGCATAATCCACCAGTAAGACAAATGCATTCTTCCTGTCCATTTATAAGTCTTGCTGCCTGTGATACAACTTTTTGTACGATGGAGTCGATAACGGCAAAGGCAATGTTTTTTCTTGATTCTCCACGTCCGATCAAACTGATTACCTCAGATTCTGCAAACACAGTACACATGGAGCTGATAGAAGTTCCGCTGCCTTTTGCAGCAAGCTCACACAGATCTTGTGGGGTTAGAGATAATGTATTTGCCATGACTTCAAGGAAACGGCCTGTTCCGGCGGAACATTTATCATTCATGAGAAAGTCAGTGACCATACCGTTTTCAATGCGGATGATTTTCGTATCCTGTCCCCCGATGTCAATGAGGAGCATATTTTCATTTTTATGAATATAGCAGGCTCCTTTTGCATGACAGGTAATTTCTGTGACGCATTTTGCAGCATAAGGAACAGAGACACGACCGTATCCGGTTGCGACAACAACGGATTCTTCTGGCAGGATTCTCTTTTCCATGAGCGTTTCCTGTATTTGCTTTGCAGTATCTACACTGCTCCAGCCAGTTGGCTGTAAAAAACGGTGGAGAATCTCTTTTTCATGATTCATGACAACTGTTTTAGCGCAGGTAGAACCAATATCAATACCAATAAAATATTTGTTCATAATAAGTATCCTGAATATTTTTTCTTTATCAACAGCACTTAATCAATAAAAACTAGATATAGAGAAATCAAGTTTATCAATATGTCGTTTGTAAAGACATTGACGAATTGGAATACCTAAAATATGACATATTGATAAAAATGAATTCTGAAAAATAGATTGATAAAGTTGAATGTTTATAAATTAAATTTCTAAAATATGTGTAGAAGCCCACTCGATTCCTTCTTTGGTGAGTGCTTCTATTAAAATAGTTTCATCTTCTGGAGCGGCTTTCCAGGCAAATCCGCAGCCGGCGGTAATTTCGCGGGGGACGGGGATGAGTCTTCCGGGAAGGCCGTTTTTGGTGCAGAATTTGTCGGTTGCCATAGCCTGTGTTGTTGCGTCAAATGCAATGATGAAAGTAGGCTTTTTCTTTCTAAACATAGTTAAGATACTCCTTTGTTTAAAGGTTCATAGTTTGGATTTGAGTTTTACGAATTTGCATTTAAGTTTATAATTCAGGCTTAAAGTTTTGCAAATTCGAATTTAAATTTAAGGCTGTACAATTAAGGTTGTACGATTAAGTCTGCCTGTGTCATTTTTTCAGCGATAACGTACATGTTTGTTACCTCACCGACCTGAAGCTTATCAGTAAGTCCATAGAAGTTCAGGCAGGTTCCGCAAGTAAGGATTTCAACGCCCTGGGCTTCTAAAGATTTCAAATCCTCGATGGAAGCAGATTCTTCACTTGTGATATAAGCGCCACTATTATAGAAAAGAATGGTGGAAGGAAGGGTGTCCTGCTGGCTTAAGGCGTAAATAAACCCTTTTAATAAAGATTTGCCAAGTTCTTCTTCGCCACTTCCCATCTGGTTAGAGCTGATGACAACAACGATATTTTTCTTTCCGGCTGGTATTACTGGACAGTTTTCTTCTTCTACTGTTGCAATTGCACTGTCAGCGGCAGCCTGGGCAGCTTCTGCATTTACGGTCATAGTTACTTTGAATTCGTTATCGGAAATCTTTTCAGAATGCACACCGTATCCCTTCTGGTTTGCCATCTTTGTAAGGTTCTGTACGGCAATTTCATTATCAACACGTGTCTCTACTGTACCGCCACCCTGTAATTCGCGGATGGCATTTTTTGTTTTTACTATTGGGATTGGGCAGGCATCGCCCATTGCATTTACTTTAATCATGATTGTTCCTCCATTTTGTATATCAGATGTGAGATGACTCCCACCTTTGTAGGTGGCGAGCAATAAATCAGTATCAGTAGGGGAGTCAATCCCCCCCCATCTGATATAGCCTCCGGCAGGATTGCAGAGATGCGCAGAAGAAGTATGTCATGCATTGCATGACGCGCATCTCGCAGCAAGAATGCCGGGGCATTCTTGAATTAATTTGTGACTAAAATTTCCGGTTCTGTTTTTGCTAGAACCTCTCCGACAATCTCAGCAGGAAGACCGGAAGCTTTTAACTTGTCAAGAAGACCAGGTGCATCTTCTTTTGCAAGAGAAATGAGCAGACCACCGGATGTCTGAGGGTCAAAAAGAATTTCTTCCATAGCAAATGGAATACCTTTAAATTGAACAAATGGACCGGTAAAGTTTCGGTTCCTCTGTCCGGCAGCAGTTAAAAGGAATTCATCGGCGTGTCGTAAGGCCTCTTCAAAGACAGGAACCTGTTTTGCGTGAATATGACAGGAAAGCTGTCCATCCATCATTTCATGAAGGTGGCCTAGAAAACTAAATCCTGTAACGTCTGTGCAGGCATGGATTTCGAAATTCCTGCAACACTCTGCGGCGTACTTGTTCAAGGTTGTCATGGAGTCTGTTACGGCTTTCATTGCTTCCACAGAAGCTTCTCCTACTCGATTTGCTGTGCAGATAATGCCGACACCAAGCCGCTTCGTAAGAATCAGTGCATCGCCCGGTTTCGCCCCGTTATTCGTATAGATTTTATTCGGATTGACGATGCCGGTAACAGAAAGACCATATTTCACATCCGAATCAGCAATAGAGTGCCCTCCGGCAAGTGTTCCGCCGGCTTCAATTACTTTTTCGGCACCGCCTCGCATAATTTCACCTAAAATGTTCAGATCCATTTTTTCAGGAAAACAGACAATATTTAAGGCGGTTTTTACTTCACCGCCCATTGCGTAAATATCACTTAATGCATTTGTAGCAGCGATTTTCCCAAAAGTGTAAGGGTCATCGACCATCGGAGGAAAGAAATCAAGGGTTTGTACAAAAGCAATATCATCAGATATCTTATAGACAGCGGCATCATCTTTACTGTCATAACCGACAAGAAGATTCTCATCTTCCGGTCCCTGCGGCAGCTTCGATAATATACGACTTAAAATGCCAGCGCCAAGCTTTGCAGTACATCCTCCCCCTTTACAAAATAATTTTTCCTTTTCCATAATAGGCAGCCTCCTTTTATGTGGGATGTACTCTCAGTGTTTTTTATGTATGTGCTTGTTACCACTGAAAAATACTTTTATGGTTCCTCTTCAATGTAATTTCAGAACTTTTCATACATTTCCTTTTGTAACCGATTTTGCGAGTACATTTTGGGTAAAATTTCCCAACATAATGTAATTTATTCTAAAATTAGTTTAATAGATATTGTACAGAAAGTAAAGTTCATTATTTCGATAATATAGATATGATTATTGATAAAAACGATAGATATGGTAAAATGTATTTATTCTGGAGTGTTTTCGACCAGAGTATTTTAAACTTACCGGAAAGGAAAGTGAGAAAATGGATATACATCAATTGCAGATTTTTGCAAATGTTGCAGAATGTAAAGGTTTTTTGGCAGCATCGAAAAAAATGCATCTCTCGCAATCTACAGTCAGTACACATGTGTCAGCCTTAGAGAATGAGCTTGGGAAAAAGCTGATTCGACGTACAGCAAGAAATTTTGAATTGACAGAAGATGGGGTAAAGCTTTATAAGTATGCAATAGATATTTTACTTTTACATCGAAAAGCGATAATGGAAGTTGGGGGGAATGGAAGTGAGTTTCTTCGGATTGGTACATCTTCTGTTCCGGCACAGTGGTTTGTTCCTACAATATTGAGTGGATTTTTAAAGAAAAATGTAAATACGCAGGTGGAGATGACGAGTGCGGATAGTTTAGATATTATTCGTCGGGTAAAAGAGGGAAGTCTCGATATTGGATTTGTTGGGACAAAGGTAGAAAAGCAGTGCAAGTACATTCCACTGATAAAAGACCATCTGGTTTTGGCAGCACCAAATACAAAGAAGTATCAGAAGATTTTTTCCGGAGAAAGTGATTCTGGGGAGAGCGATTTAAGACAGATTTTAGAAGCACCATTTTTAGCAAGAAGACAGTACTCTGGAACAATGAAAGAGGCACTCGGCAGCTTGAAATATTTTGGAATAGAAGAAGAAGACTTAAATATTATTGCAACCTTTGATAGTGCAGAGATGCTAAGAGATTGTGTGGAAGCTGGAATGGGAATTTCGATTTTGTCATATCAAATGATAAGAGAATTACATGAGTCTGGAAAGATATTGATTTATAGATTGCCGGAAAAGGAATTTTGCAGGGAATTATATCTTATCTATAAAAATGAATCTTTTCTTCCAGAAATAGTGAAAAAGTTTATTCATTATACAGAGAAGTGTTTTAAAAAAGAATTTTAAGGAGATATATGTAACTTATTAACGGTTCAACAAAGTCGGTATAATCAAGAATTTTTGTTGAACATACACTAAAAGGAATAGAGAGGAAAAATGTACCGAATTTTAATTGTCGAAGATGATTCTACGATTGCTTCGAATGTGGCAGCACATCTGGAGCGGTGGGATTATGAGACTAAACAGATAGAAGATTTTAAATGCGTGATGGAAGCATTTCAGCAGTTTGATCCGCAGCTTGTTATTTTAGATATTGGTTTGCCGTTCTATAACGGATTTTACTGGTGTCAGGAAATCCGGAAAATATCGAGTGTTCCAATTCTGTTTTTATCCTCTATGAATGATAATATGAACATAGTGATGGCAATGAATATGGGCGGCGATGAATTTATCGAGAAGCCATTTGATCTAAATGTACTAACAGCCAAGGTACAGGCATTACTACGCCGGGCCTACTCCTTTCAAGGAAATGTCAATGTGTTAGAGCATGAAGGTATGCTCCTTAATTTAAATGACGCTTCTCTTTCTTATAAGGGGGAGAAAATGTCTCTTACAAAAAATGAATTTCGTATTTTGCAGATGCTTATGGAAAATTCAGGAAAGATTATTGCAAGAGATGACATTATTGCAAGACTTTGGGAAAGTGATGCCTTTATTGATGATAATACTCTGACAGTAAATGTAGCAAGGCTTCGTAAAAAGTTAGAAAATGTAGGTATGGAAGGACGAATTAAGACGAAAAAAGGAATTGGGTATTATTTGGATAAATAGAGGAAAGAAAGAGAAATGATCAAAGAAAGTATTTTTTCATTTTTGAAAATCCGCAAAATGCCAATTATTATATTTACAGGAATCGTTGTGATATTTGGAATACTATTTTATTTATATGATATTCCTTTTGATGCGATTATCTATGGATGCGAATTGTCTTTTGTGTGGTGTGCAGTATGTCTGTTTATTGATTTTTACAAATATTATAAACGGCATAAGTTATTACATATCAACAGGGAGCAGTTTTTTGACGATGCAGAACAACTCCCAGAGCATATGGATATTATTGAATATGATTATCAGGAACTTGCAAAGGAATTATATCAGGCAAAGCAGGAGCTTATTTCTAAGAATCGAATTGCAAAAAAAGAGCTGCTTGATTATTATGGCATGTGGGTTCATCAGATCAAAACACCGATTGCTGCATTGGATATTTTATTGCAAAATACGGAGCAATTTTTATATGAAGAAGATATAGTGAATAGCCGGATAAATAAACGGTTAGAAATTATTCAGGAATCAATACCTGTTTCTGATATGAAAATGGAACTGTTCAAGATAGAGCAGTATGTGGAGATGGCATTAAATTATCTAAGAGTTGAAGACATATCTTCAGATTTATCTTTTAAACAGTATGCGGTAGATGATATGGTGCGGCAGGTGATACGAAAGTATGCAAAGATTTTTATATCTAAAAAGATAAAAATGAACTTTAAGCCGACAGGAAGATATATAGTAACAGATGATAAATGGTTTGTTTTTGTACTTGAACAGTTCATATCGAATGCTTTGAAATATACAAAGAAGGGACAGATTTCTATTTATATGAAAGAAAAATCTCTTGTAATCGAAGATACAGGAATCGGAATTCCGGCAGAAGATCTTCCGCGAATTTTTGAAAAAGGCTTTACTGGATATAATGGCAGAGAGAACAAGAAGTCTACCGGAATCGGTCTGTATTTATGTAAAAATATTATGGATAAATTGCAGTGGAATATTACAGTAGATTCAGAGGTGGGAAGCGGAACAAAGATATATCTTACAAAAATGTAAGGTAAGAACAGAAAGTGTTAGGTACTTCGATGGAAGTAGCTGCACTTTCTTTTTATAATAAACCTGTAAGCTTAGAGAGTGTTTGAAAAAGAAAGGCAGGGAATTATAATGGCATTATTAGATGTAAAAAATGTTCGTAAAGTATATACAACACGTTTTGGCGGAAATCAGGTGGAAGCATTAAAAGATGTAAACTTTTCTGTGGAGCGAATATGTAGCAATTATGGGGGAATCTGGTTCAGGAAAAAGTACACTTCTTAATATTTTAGCGGCACTCGATAAGCCGACGGAAGGAAAGGTATTTTTAAAAGAAAAAGATTTAAGTAAAGTAAAAGAAAAAGAGATGGCGGCATTCCGCAGGAATAATCTGGGATTTGTATTTCAGGACTTTAATCTTCTGGATACCTTTTCTTTAAAAGATAATATTTTTCTTCCTCTTGTACTTTCCGGAACATCTCATAAAGAAATGGAAAGAAGACTTCTTCCACTTGCAGATAAACTTGGTATCAAAAACTTGCTGGAGAAGTATCCCTATGAAGTTTCGGGAGGACAAAAGCAAAGAGCTGCCGTTGCAAGAGCAGTTATCACACAGCCGCAGCTTCTGCTGGCGGATGAACCGACGGGAGCTCTGGATTCTAAGGCAGCAAAAGAACTGCTAAAGCTATTTACCAGTTTGAATCAAGACGGACAGACCATCCTGATGGTAACACATAGTGTAAAGGCAGCAAGCACAGCAGGGCGGGTTTTATTTATTAAAGACGGCCGGGTATTTCATCAGATTTACAAAGGAAATCTCAGTGAGGCACAGATGTATCAGAAGATTTCCGATACAATGACTGCAATCACAGCGGGAGGTGAGGATGATGAATAGTAAAATTTATGGAAAGCTTGCAGTAACGAATTTAAAAAATAATAGGAAAAGTTATATTCCATATATTTTGGCATCTGCATTTTCTGTAATGATGTATTTTATTATGGATAATCTGTACCGCAATCGTTCTCTAGTAGAAAAAGGGAGTCCGCTTGCTATTATGTTATCTTATGCTGATGCGGTACTTCTTATTTTTTCGATTATCTTTTTGTTTTATATCAATAGTTTTTTAATTAAACGCCGGAAAAAGGAACTGGGAATATATAATATTCTGGGAATGGGAAAAGGACATCTTGGCAAAATGCTTTTTCTTGAATCTGTAATAACAACGGTGGCAAGTATCATTGGTGGTATTTTAGCAGGCATTCTTTTGGGCAAACTCGTGTATCTTATATTATTGAAAATACTGCATATGGGTGGAAAGATAGAGTATAGAATCTCATTGGCATCTATTGGAATGACAACGATTTTTTTTGGCGCAATTTTTATTTTGATCTTTCTGTATAACCTTTTACAGATGAAGCTTTCAAATCCAATCGAACTGCTACGCGGAGGAAATACGGGAGAACGAGAGCCAAAGACAAAATGGATCATGACGATAATCGGAATCCTCTGTTTAGCAGGAGGTTATTCTATCGCACTTATAACAAAAGAACCGATGGCGGCATTAGGAAAGTTCTTCATTGCAGTTATACTTGTTATTATAGGAACGTATGCCCTGTTTATGGCAGGAAGTATTGCATTTTTAAAAATGCTCCGAAACAAAAAAAGCTATTATTATAAGACGAGACATTTTACAGCCGTCTCAGGCATGATCTACCGAATGAAACAGAATGCGGTAGGTCTTGCAAACATCTGCATATTAAGCACAATGGTTCTTGTGATGGTTTCTATGACAGTATCCTTATATGGGGGATTGAATGATGTGATTGTGACCCGTTTTCCATATGAGGCGCAAATCACAAGTTCAGGAATCAATCAAAAAGAAGAAGGACAGATAGAAGAAATTATAAAGAATACGACAAGGAAAAATCACACAGTGACAACTTCACAGATACGTTTTCATGTAGGGCGATTTACAACAGTATATAATAACAAAACGAAGCAGCTTGATATGATGGCAGCGGGGGATTATAGCAATTCAAATGCTGTAGATTTAGTCATGATTCCACTTTCTGATTACAATCAAACAGAAGGGAAGAATGTAAAACTGAAAGAAAATGAAGTTCTTCTTTATCATAGAAATCATAAAAGAACTCATAAAAAAAGTGATACAGAAGCCCTAAAAAATAAGAAAGTCATTCAATTAAATAGCATCTCATATAAAGTAGTCGATGAATTAGACAGACTAGCAATAGCAAAAGCTGATACAACTAGTTTCATAGATGGATGGTATGTAGTAGTCAAAGACAGCAGTATCATCACATCCTATTTAAAAGATATTTACGAGAATAGTAATATATATGATGAACTGAAAGAATATTATGGGAAAATACAGTATAGTTACAGTTTTAATTTAAACGGAAGCAGAGCAAATCGTGCAAAAACAGAAAAAAGTATTCAGAAACAGCTTCAGAAAAAATTTGCGAATTGTTCCATTGAAAGTAGAGAATTAAGCAGAGAAAGTTTTTATGAACTTTACGGTGGGTTTCTCTTCATCGGTATCTTCCTCGGAATCATATTCCTGATGGCAACGACACTCATCATCTACTACAAACAGATATCTGAAGGGTATGATGACAGAGAACGCTACCAGATCATGCAGAAAGTCGGAATGAGCAAAAAAGAAGTCAGACATTCCATAAGAAGCCAGGTGCTACTCGTCTTCTTCCTGCCACTGATTATGGCGGTCATTCATCTGGCATTTGCTTTTAAAATTATCACAAAGCTACTCAGTGTGTTAAACCTTACGAATATATCATTATTTTTCATGTATACAGTAGGAACAGTAGCGGTATTTGCAGTAATCTATGCGATAATTTATAGCATAACAGCAAGAGAATATTACAAAATAATAATTTGCCGGGGTGAATAAACAGACGAACCCCCAGAGAGACACTACCCTATATCTGCGACTAAAGTCACAAATATAGGGTATTGTCTCTCTTTGGGGGCGTCTTCTTGCCTGCGGCAAATCAGAAGTTCTTGATTTTGTAGGAGAGGTGTGTTAGAATGTACACAAACAAATTTTCGGAACATATGTTTATGAAGAGGTGATACTATGACAGAAAGAGAGATTCCTTTGGAGAGAAAGTTAAAGATTTTAGCAGATGCGGCGAAGTATGATGTTGCGTGTACTTCGAGTGGGTCAAGTCGAAGAGGGAAGAAGGGGCATCTCGGGAATACGGTATCTGCGGGTATCTGTCATACATTTTCTTCCGATGGACGGTGTGTTTCTCTTTTGAAGATTCTTTTTAGTAATGATTGTGTTTTTGACTGCAAGTATTGTCCGAGTCGTGCTGCGAACGAGAAGGAAAGAGCAACATTTACCCCGGAAGAGATTTGCAGGCTTGTGGTGGAGTTTTATCGTCGGAATTATATTGAGGGGCTGTTTTTAAGTTCTGCGGTGGTGAAGAGTCCGGCATATACGATGGAGCGAATGTATGAGGCGATTTATATGCTTCGGAATAAGTATCATTTTAATGGTTATATTCACGTGAAGGCGATACCAGGGGCACCGGATGATATTATATATGCACTTGGATTTTTAGTAGACAGAATGAGTGTGAATCTGGAATTACCTACTGCCGAAGGCTTGAAGAGACTGGCACCGAATAAGAAGCCAAAGAATCTGATTCGGCCGATTCAGCAGATTCAGAGAGGAATACAGACACAGAGAGTAGCACTTGGTAAGGATAGCCGAATGGAGCGGGCGAAGGGAAATCAATATTTGTCGAATAGTATATTTAATGAGAAGAATACTTCCTTTGTTGAGGACAAGTCTGTGTTTTCTATAATGGAAGACGCGCAGAAATCTGTTAAGAAGAATGATAATGTAAATAGGCGACAAAATGATGCGGCCTTTTTCAAAGAAACTAGGTTAGAAAGAGATATAGGTAGTAATATAGATACAGAAAATAGTATGAGTGTCGCTACAAATAGTAGTATAGAAAATAGTTTGAATAGCAATATAGGAAGAAGAGGCGGAGAAAATGCGGCAATGTCTGATAATACATCGCAGATGGGAAATGGAATGAGTGGTGGAGTAGAAAGTAAAATAACACTCCCATCCCATTTTTTGCAGACTACAGGAAAGCGAGAAGGGGCGCAGTTTGTACCAGCAGGGCAGAGTACGCAGATGATTATCGGAGCTTCAGGAGAGAGTGATTTTCATCTGCTTTCACTGACTCAGCGGCTTTATCAGCAGTATGATTTAAAAAGAGTGTTCTATTCTGCCTATGTGCCGCTGAATGATGATCCAGAACTTCCAGCAATTGGAACCGCACCACCTCTTTTGAGGGAACACCGTTTATATCAGGCAGATTGGCTGCTTCGGGATTATGGATTTCAGGCGGATGAACTCCTAAGTTCGGAGCGGCCGAATTTTAATACATTTATAGATCCGAAGTGTGACTGGGCATTACGACATTTAGAATATTTTCCTGTAGAGATTAATCAGGCAAGCTATGAACACCTGCTTCGTGTTCCGGGAATAGGGAATAAGTCCGCAGGGCGAATTGTCAGGGCAAGAAGACAGGCGGCACTTGATTTTGAAGATATCAAGAAGATGGGAGTGGTATTAAAGCGGGCAGTTTATTTTATAACCTGCAGAGGTAAGATGAAGTATCATACACCGATAGAAGAAGACTTTATTACCCGCCAGCTTATTGGGACGAATCAGAAAGATAACTGGAAGATAGAGCATCCAACAACATACAGACAGTTATCTTTATTTGATGATTTTAATTTGACGTGAACTCCCCATCACCTAAAGAAAGCAGAAATGATATGGTAGTTTTTACATGTAAAGATAGATTTGATGATATGATGACCTGTATTTATGAAGCGTGGGCATCCCATCTTGGACATAACAATATAAAGTTAAGAACAGAGCCGCTTGGAACAATGGAACTTTTTTGTGAATACCGTCATGTGGAGGCAGATAAAGAGAAAACAGAGAGTGTGATAAGAACGATTCAGCAAAAGATTTCCTTTCATGCATATCAGATGGTATATCATGCAGCGATGGCAGCAGATGAAGAGGAGAAGCTTGATAGTATTTATCGTTTTTTAATATTGGGATTCCATTATGGCAGGAAGATTCTCGATTCGCTACAGAATCCGATCGTAATGAAAATATTTGAGTTAGAACGAAAAGCAAGTAATGAAGCACATATATTTCGGGAATGTATTCGGTTTACCGAGATGAATCATCACATACTTGTGGGGATAATTTCTCCCAAATGTGATGTCGTTACCTTACTTGCACCACATTTTGTGAATAGATTACCTTCTGAAGACTGGATGATCATAGATGATAACAGAAGAACAGCAGTGGTACATCCGGCAGACCAGCCATATTATCTGACATCTCTTTCCGAAGAAGAAATGTCAGAATTCCTGGCAAGGGAATCTGCAGCAAAGGATACCGATAGTATGACTGTACTGTGGAAAACATTCTTTCAGACGATTGGGATTAAAGAACGTAAGAATCCAGTATGTCAGCGCAATCTTATACCGCTCTGGTATAGAAAGCACATGTCAGAAATGCAGGATTAATCCTGAAAGAATCGGGTTTCTAACGAAAAATTGTTCCAAAGTTTTCCTGATCGTAAATTTTAAGTAATTCCTGTACGCCTTCTTTTACTTCATCACGAGTAAAATCTGCTGCTTCAAGTTCAGCATCAGCCATACGGTTTAGATCATAATAGAAGAACAGACCGACTTTTAATATATCCGGATTAATTGGATTAGCATATTCATAGAGAATATCTTCTGCATCATTAATATTGCCATCGTTGATCATCTGCTTTAACTTAGGATAGAGCGTATTTTCCTGAAGAAGACCTTTTTCAGCATCAAGCCAGCATCCCGGTTTGATTCCATAGGCAATTTTAAGATAAGTTTCTATTAATTCATTTGTTAAGCGTAAGTCAAAATCATCACGAAGCATGTTGTAAAACCTCCTGTTTTTCATAATGTACTCACAGACTCTTCTCACAAAAGTAAGGATGTGAAGACTCCCAAAGTACATAGCATCATTAAACTTTATAATTATACACTAGAGTTCGCGGAAATTTCAATATTTATCTTATGGCAATCAAGTAAAATCCTATAAAAGTTTAGAATTATAAAAATGATTTTGATCTATGTATTTTGGCATAGAATCAAAATCATTTTTTTGTTATAATATCTTTGCCAAAACAGGAGGAAAAATAAAATGGTAAAAATAGATTTAATTACAGGGTTCTTAGGTTCGGGTAAGACCACATTTATAAAAAAATATGCAAAGTATCTTATAGATCAGGGATTAAATATCGGTATATTAGAGAATGATTTTGGGGCAGTAAATGTCGATATGATGTTACTTCAGGACATTGCAGGAGAAAAATGTACATTGGAAATGGTAGCAGGTGGATGCGATAAAGATTGTCATAGAAGAAGATTTCGCACAAAACTTATTGCAATGGGAATGTGCGGATATGACAGAGTGTTGATCGAGCCGTCCGGAATTTTCGATATGGACGAATTCTTCGATGCCCTTCATGAATCTCCGCTTGACAGATGGTATGAAATAGGAAATGTAATTACAGTTGTAGATGCAATGCTTGAAGAGAACCTCTCAGAAGACGCAGAATTCATCCTTGCATCGGAAGTAGCCAATGCAGGCATTGTTTTATTAAGTAAAGCGCAGGAGGCGGCAGAGACCGATATAGAGCGTACAAAAGCACACCTTAATAAAGCAATGGAATCTGTCCATTGCGACCGCCAATTTGGAAAAGAAATCTTTGCCAAAGATTGGAATAAACTTTCTGATGCAGATTTTAAAAAAATTCAGTCAGCAGGCTATGTTGGTGCAGATTATGAGAAAAAAGACATTGCAGAAGAAGATGCATTTCAGTCATTATATTTTATGAATTTAACTATGCCGGTAGAGAAACTTGAAGAAAAAGTAAAACAAATATTTAACGACAAAGAATGTGGGAATATCTTCCGAATAAAAGGCTTTATGCAGACAAAACCAGATCAGTGGATCGAACTTAATGCCACACATCAAAATATTACTATACAATCGATAAAAAAAGGACAGGAAATCTTCATAGTAATAGGAGAAAAACTAAACAAAGAAAAGATAACTACTAATTTGATGGGGACACAGACACCGCTCTGCTAGAAGATATTGAGCTGAATTGTATGGAATATTCTAAAGAAAAAAGAATGGTTATAAGTTTGATTTTGTTCCGTTGCGCTAAGCATTCCATTCTGCCCAGAAAAACAGGAACTTGGGAAAAACGAGTCCCAAGTTCCTATGGTCAGAATTCCATAGCGCAAAGTCACAAAATGCAATATGAATAACAATTCTTTTTTTCTTTACCATAGTTTCCTTACAATTCAGCATAAAATTTTATTTCAACGGCTGTCTGTTTTTAATAACAATAGCAAAGTCGATCATAATAAGAACAATCGTTAGTATCCATGAGATAGGAAAGGCATAATACAGAACACTTAATTGGCAATATTCCCCGAAAATAGTATATATCCAAATAATACGAAAACAACAGGTTCCTATAATTGCGGCAATAGCCGGGGATAAGGAATGTCCAGTACCTCTTAATACGCCTGCCGGAATCTCATAAAAACTGCATAGTGGTTCAAAAAAGAGAATACACATAATACGAAGATGTGCATTTTGTATAACCGTTTGTTCTGCGAAAAAATCCTGTAAAAAATTTTCGAAATATAATGAGTGGCTCAATAATTACCAAACTACTCAAAACAGAAAAAATCATACATATCCATATAATATAGGGA